>Ga0302251_1000020_pt1 | contig 218080 bp, 197 predicted proteins | sample AAG_RA_Gln_MG_FD_193534 | JGI IMG/M metagenome (GOLD analysis project Ga0302251, IMG submission 193534) | Enriched activated sludge microbial communities from anaerobic digester in WTTP, New Holstein, Wisconsin, United States - AAG_RA_Gln | ecosystem: Engineered > Bioreactor > Anaerobic >... | reverse complement strand
CTCAAAGTAAGACCGCCGGATCTACTCAAAGAGATTGCATAATAGACCACTGTGGTGGTACGTCTGTTTTTCTTTTCATTTTTCCCCATGTTTAGCTGTTTTCAGATTCGTTGCTGTCAAAGTTGAGATATAACGAGGAGCTGGCGGATCAGCGTTGAGAAAAAAGGGACCGGTTTCACCCGATCCCTTCGGTCAAATCCGTTCAGATTTTGTGTTTCTTGAGGAATTCGTCTATGATCTCTTCCAGATCCGGCTTGCCTATCTCCTGAAGTTCGTAGCCTATTCTCACTGCCGGTTTGTTTATATCTATGATCCTTCTGAGATCTATCGGCGTGCCGATGATGACCAGATCTACGTCGGCCTTGTTTATGGTCTCTTCCAGTTCTTTCATCTGTTTCTCGCCGTAACCCATGGCCGGCAGGATCTCGTCGATATGGTTGTACTTCTCGTACGTGGCCACGATCGAGCCGACGGCGTACGGTCTGGGATCGACGATCTCTTTAGCGCCGAACTTCTTGGCGGCCACCCAGCCGGCTCCGTATCTCATTCCACCGTGCGTCAGCGTCGGACCGTCTTCGACCACGAGCACTCTCTTGCCCTTTATCTCCGATGCCTTGCCGCCTTCGATCGTTATCGGGGAGGCGCCGTCGACGACTATGGCGTCGGGGTTGTATTTGGCGATGTTCTTGCGGACCGTTTCGATTCCCTCGGGGGAGGCTGTCTCTTCTTTGTTTATAACTACAACATCGGCCATCATGAGGTTGGTGAAGCCCGGGTAGAAAGTGGTCTCGTGACCGGGCCTGTGCGGATCTACGACAGTTATGTAGAGATCGGTTTTGTAGAAGGAGAAGTCGTTGTTTCCGCCGTCCCAGATGATAACATCCACGTCTTCCTTTTCGGCCTCTCTCATGATCGCTTCGTAATCGACTCCGGCGTATATAACGGCCTTCCTGTCGATGTGCGGCTCGTACTCTTCTCTCTCCTCTATCGTGCATTCGTGCCTGTCCAGATCGGCGTAGTCGGCGAATCTCTGGACCTTCTGCTTCACGAGGTCGCCATAAGGCATCGGGTGTCTTATAGACACTACTTTCTTTCCCTTGGCCCTGAGGATATCGAGCACCCTTCTTGTGGTCTGGCTCTTTCCACAGCCCGTCCTGACGGCGACGATCGAGATCACAGGTTTCGATGATTTTATCATCGTCTTGGAAGGTCCGAGCAGGACGAAATCGGCCCCGTGAGCGTTGGCTATGGCGGCCCTTTCCATAACGTACTGGTGCGGGAGATCGCTGTAGGCAAGGACTACCTGATCTATCTTGTACTGGTCGATCAGTTTTCCAAAGTTGTCTTCGGGCAGTATAGGGATGCCGTTCGGGTAAAGCCTGCCGGCCAGCTCGGCGGGGTATTTCTTGTCATCGATTCCCGGAATCTGGGTCGCCGTGAAGGCTACGACTTCGAACTCTTCGTTGTCTCGGTAATATGTGTTGAAGTTGTGGAAGTCTCTTCCGGCAGCTCCAAGTATCAGAACACGTTTCTTTTCCAATTTCTCCACCTCCGTATTTCTTCCGTTATCTATAAGATTCTAGCAGTACATAAAGACAGTTTTCAAAAAGGACCAACCGCCCAACAAAAACAATAGGGGCCAAAAAACCCCTATATATGGCACTATACGACGGTATGCGTGGGTATGCTAGCGTATCATCCTCCGTTTGCCGCGCTTATTATAAGCACCTTAGATCCGGCCGGAATGGTTTCGCCCTCTCTTATCAGCCGGCCATCGGCCATTACGAGGACCGCCTCTCTCCTGAGGCCCGTTTCCTCGACCAGCCTTTCCAGGGGCATCGCCCTGTCGAAGCTCCATCTTTTCTGTCCGTAAACCACTTCCATCGCCATTTCACCTCTTCAATTGCAGACCTTGCAGTTTTCTCGTTTTCCGATATCGATCTCTTCGTACATATCGTTCCTTAGATCGAACCAGAAGACTTTCTCGATAGACCCTCTCCGGTTCAGGAAGTCGATCGTCACGGCCGCTTGAAGCATAGCCCCGAAGTAACTCGTGAAGGGCAGTATGCCCTTCGGCGCGGTGGTATCCTTCCTGTCGTCGCCCATGAAGCATCTGTAACAGGCCAGGCCGCGTCTCCTGAACATCACGTAGCCGCTGAACCCATCTACGGCCGAGTCAACGTATGGAATCCCCGAGCGGTAAGAGGAATCGTTTATCTCGTAACGTGCGCCGTAATTGTCCACGCAGCTCACCACCAGGTCCGGTTTCTCGCTTCTGAGAAGAGCTTCGGTGAAACGCTCCCTGTAGATCTTCACTCTCGCCGAAGGGTACATTCTGGAGAGTTTTCTCTCGAGTATCGTCGCTTTGGGATATCCAACGTCACCATAATCGTACAATATTTGTCGGTGCAGGTTGTTAAGTTTTATCTCGCCGGGCTCTACGATCGCGATATCTTTCAGGCCGCGGTCAAGCAGAATCTTTATGAGCGGAGCGCCCAGGCCGCCGGCACCGACCACCATTACTTTGCCGGGCCGGCCGATGCGATCGAGCCCGGCCGGGAGCTTCATATTGAAGGCTTTTTCGTACTTGCCGTCCATAAACCACGAGAAGATCCTGCCCGCGATTATCGGAGCAAAGGCCGACGGCAGAGAGTGGGGGAAGGAGATCCTTTTCTTCTCCTTTTCGACGACAATCTCGAGAAGGGGACCGTCTTCGAAGATAACGGTCTCTTCCTGCCTGTATATAAGCGGAGAGTAGAAGGGGAGTATCTCCTGCCTGGGAAATTCCTTGGTTATTCCGGAAAGACCGCTCCTTATTAGCAACTCCGCCACGAGCTCTTCAAGCTCTCCGGTGAGCCTTCCGAAGGTCTCCCCCGATAGCTTCAACTGTAATCTGTCGTCGATCCCTTTCACCAGGAGCTGTCTCTCGTACCAGTTGAGCAAGAATTCACTTTCCATATCCATGACTCATCCCTCCCGTGGATCGAAACACAACACAAGTATATCAGCTGTGTCCTCACAGGAGAGTCCGTTCGAGGGGTCGCGAAAAGTGACGCCTGTTTTTACATATCCGGTATGTAGCCCTTGAATTGAGCTTTGTAGAGTCTGGCGTAGTGGCCTGAGAGTTTCAACAGTTCGGAATGGCTTCCTCTCTCTATTATTCCGTCGGCAGTGATGACTATTATTTCATCCGCGTTCTTTATAGTCGATAATCTGTGGGCTATGACCAGAGAGGTTCTTCCCCTGGAGAGCATTTCGAGAGAGGCCTGTATCTTCAATTCGGTCTCGTTGTCGAGGGCAGAAGTCGCCTCGTCCAGGATCAGAATCGGAGGGTTCTTGAGGAAGACCCTGGCGATAGAGATCCTCTGTTTCTGTCCTCCGGAGAGCATAACGCCCCTCTCTCCGACGTAGGAATCGTAACTTTTATCCAGCGTCATTATGAAGTCGTGTATGTTGGCCTTCGTGGCCGCCTCGATTATCTCTTCGTCTGTCGCGTCGCCCTTTCCGTAAGCTATATTGTCGCGGACCGTTCCGGCGAATAGGAAGACGTCCTGCTGGACTATCCCGATATTCCTTCGCAGCGAATTCAGTGTGACATCCCTTATATCCTTGCCGTCGATCGTGATCCTTCCGTCCTTAACATCGTAGAACCGCGGTATGAGGTGGCAGAGCGTGGTCTTGCCCCCTCCAGAAGGCCCGACCAGGGCGATCATTTTTCCGGCCGGTATATCCAGGGTTATGTTCTTCAGAACGTTTTCTCCGCCGTCGTAGGCGAAAGTGACGTTCTCGACCTTAACCTCTCCAACCACGTCTTTGAGTTCGACGGCGTTCGGACTGTCGGTTACTGAAGACTTGGTCTCCATTATCTCTATGAATCTCTCGAAACCGGACATTCCGTCCTCGTACTGCTGGGCGAACTGCATCAGCCTCCTGATAGGCTGCAAAAACAATTCTATATAAAGAAAAAAGGCCACGAACGAACCGACCGTGATCTCGCTGGCGTACGTAAGATACCCACCCAGAGCCAGCACCGTAACCTTCAGCAGGTTCATCAGAAGGTCTATGCCGGTCGTCATCTCGGCCATAGACTTGAAGGCGAACTGCCGGGACTCTTTGAACTCCCGGTTGCCCATATCGAATTTTAGTTTCTCGAAGTTCTCGTTGGTGAAGGACTGGGCCACCCTTATTCCGGAGATGCTGTTCTCCACCTGGGCGTTGACGTTGGCTATCTTCTTTCGCACGATTCTGAAGGCCTGAGCCATCTTCTGTCTCTTCTTCACGCCGAACCATATCATGAAGGGAATGTACGCGAAAACCACCAGGGTCAATCTCCAGTCGGTCTGCACCAGAATGATGAAAGCACCCGTCAGGGTGATCAAGGATATCAGCAGGTCCTCCGGGCCGTGATGGGCAAGCTCGGTTATCTCTCTTAGATCGTTGACGATCCTCGACATTATCTTTCCCGTTCTCACCCTGTCGAAATAACTGAAGGAGAGAGTCTGAAGATGGGAGAAGATATCCTTCCTCATGTTGTATTCCATGCGGACCCCGACGACATGACCCCAGTAGTTCACGATGTAGTTGAACACGGCCCTCAATACGAAGAGCAAGGCCATAACCACTGCGATGATCACTATCCCTCGCATATTTCCCGAAGGGATATAGTCGTCGAGCGCCCTACTCGTGAAAGTCGGAAAGACCAGATCTATGGCCGCGATCATGAAGGCGCAGGCCATGTCCAGAATGAACAGCCTCAAGTGTGGGCGATAATAGGCGATAAATTTGCGAATCATTCAGAGCCTCCATTAAAGTAAGGTAAGCGTCTCAATTTTACTCCATCGCCAGAAGTATAACAAGCAAGCAAAGGAAATCCGAAACATCGCCCGCATGGGTATCACTTTCCACATAAAATCCCACAATCTCCCAAATTCTCACTGTATTTCTCCCAAATTCATTTACTAGAATGGGTTTGAAAGATAAAGACAGCAGGAGTGATGAAGGTGACGGGAACGAAAACAACAGTTTCACATACAGACAGATCAGCCTTTGGAAAGAACAGCGAAGTGACAGAACCCAGCGAAAATAGATTAGAAGAGCTGTTCGCCGAACGAAAAGGAGAGAACGTCGGGGAGGTGGTCATTACTGGAAGAGAGTTCGTCAGAGAGAACTTGCCACAATCGATGACCGTTGAGCACTTCATCGAAAAATATAACAGCTGGTACAGTCAGGGAACGATAGAAATAAGATTTCGGGACGTAACCAGAACCAGGCATTACACGATGCAGAGCGACAGGAGACTTTCTCTGGATGAGCTGAGCTATTTCATGAAAACATGGAAAGATGAAGGTCTTGATAGAATTCTCTTTTACGAGACAAGAACTGAGAGCGACATTCCTACCGGCTGGAATGAAACGGCTCCAGAAGATCTGAAAAGTCTCAAACCCCGGGAAGGTGAAGGAAAATTCTCGACAAGACAGAGAATAGAACCATTGCAGAAAGTGCTCGTCCTTAGAATGTCGGATGAATACGGTGTCAGGGTTACGGTTCTGAGAAGCATAGCAACAGGCGGGAAGGTACCACAAAACAGGAGAGCGGCAGGTGATGCTATTGTTGGAGAAAGAGCGATCCGCAACGCAGGGAACATGGAAATCAACTGAATACTTTATCCCCCCCAATTGAAAGTGAAGTGAGCAAGTGCGGAACCTGAAAGTGGAAACAACACAGCAACTGTCACAGAACGCCATTTAGACTTCATAGAACCTCCAATAACCCGGGCCAGACGGCCCGGGCTTCATATGGGTTTTGCAAAGAGCGCGCTATGGGGTTACAATGAACAGTATGGATAAACTCTTTGTCGGCATCTATTTCATACTGGCCTTCACGCTCATAGTCTTTTCGAAAAAGCGGCGGGTTTTGCTCGCCTTCACTGCCGGAATGTTGCTGGTAGTGCTGAAAGTCTCCGAAAGCATGCGCATAGAGACCATATCCGAGTTCGTCGATTTCAACGCCATATTTTTGCTTATAGGCATGATGGTGATAGTGGCGGTAATAAAATCGACCGGCTTCTTCCAGTACATAGCCATCAGGACCTTGAAGTGGACGCGGGGCAACATCATGCTTCTCTCTGCCCTGTTCGCCGCCCTGATCGCCCTCTTTTCGATGATTCTGGACAACGTCACCACCATGATAATGTTCATGCCGGTCATTTTCTTTGTCGCCGATGGAGCCGGCTTCAACCCCTTCGCCTTCACCACGGTCATGATACTGGCCTCCAACGTGGGCGGCTGCATGACGCTCGTGGGAGATCCGCCGAACATAATCATAGGAAACGCATCGAAGATACCCTTCCTCACGTTCACGGCCCTGGTCTTCATTCCCCTGGCCATATCGTTTGTCGTGCTCTTGTTGATGTCTAGATTCAGCATACTCAAGAGCCTGGCTACGGTCTCGCAAAACAACTCGGTAATAAAAGAGATGCGGACCGAAGGCGTGATAACCAACCCCAGGCTCATGATAGTCTCCCTATCTACCCTGGTGATCGTTGTGATAGGCTTCATAATCCACAGCGTCGTCGATATTGAAATGTCGCTCTTCGCCATACTCGGCGCGGCTTTTCTGCTACTGTACACCGGCAAGGACTTCGATCACATGGCAAATGAAGTTGACTGGAACGCGATACTCTTCTTCATTGGTCTCTTTTCGCTCGCTTATTCTCTGGAAAGCTCGGGGATCGCCGGCGATCTCTCCCGGATCGCCATGAAGCTCGAAGGCAACCCGATCCTTCTCTCAAGCGCGATCCTGTGGCTCAGCGGTTTCATCGCCATGATCACCGGCGCCATACCCGTCGTGACGATCTTCATACCCATCGTGGCCAATCTCTCGGCCATATACCCGCTGCCCTACGATCTATGGATAGCCCTGGCCCTGGGCGCGAATCTCGGTGGCAACGGTACTCTCACCGGTCATCTGGCCAACATAATAACCTTCGAAATGCTCAACAAAGAGGCCCGAAAGAAAAATACTTTTCTGGACTTTCTGAAGCTGGGCTTCCCCTTTTCCGTGGTTTCTCTCGTCATCTCGAATCTCTACCTCATAGTCAGACTGCTCATGAATGGATAAAAGTCTCTAAAATTTAGGAAATGGACTTCCGATTTCGTGAAATGAATTTCCACGACGAAATTTTTGGGAAATCTATTTCCAAAACACCGGCTTTTTCGGGAAATACATTTCCTTTTTTCGGAGAGTTATGAACATTGAATGTTCATAACTCGGTCTGAAATCTCTGTAAGCCTTGTTTGAAGGCAATTACAGCGATGTTCATAACTCAAATCGACGTATCTGGCTATGGGAAACGATTATCGCATATTGATTCGTATAGCAAACTGAGTTATGAACATGCCCGTCGAGTTATGAACATGTGCCATGTAGTAAAAAACGTCTTAATTCAGCTCCAGAAAACAAATACAGGCGTTTTGAGTTTTCTACATTCTATAATCGGCCATTCATGGTCCATGCGTGAGTTATCTACATTAAATGTAGATAACTTTTGAGTTATGAACATGGGTCAAATTCGCTTCCACAAAAGCTTTGACTGAGTTTTCTACGAGTTTTCTACGAAGATTATTATTATTATTTATTTATATATCAAGAAAGAAAGAAATTAAGAGCCTACCCAGTAAAAAGCAAGAGATTCAAATCTACACATCAAGATACAGAGTCCGGTAAGAAGTAGATTGAGCTTAGAAAACATGAATAGCTTCTCATAGTACAAAAAAGCAGGGACAGAATCTTGATACCTGTCCCTGCTTTCAGGAGTCTGATACAAAAACCAACTGCTCAAAGAGGGTAATGACACCTTACGAAGTGTCCCGGAGCATGTTCTCTCATTTCAGGAGCCTGACTGGCACATTTTTGATCGGCATGAGGGCACCTGTTGTGAAACCTGCACCCGGAAGGCGGATTTATCGAGCTTGGAATTTCGCCCTTCAGCAACCTTTTTTCGCGTTGAAACTTCGGATCGGGTATCGGGTTGGAAGCCATCAGGAGATCGGTGTACGGATGGGACGGATGGTTGAAAACGGTGTTTTTCTCGCCCATTTCGACGACTTCTCCCACATACATGACGGCGACCCTGTCGGCTATATAATCGACCAGCGAGAGGTTGTGGGTTATGAACATATAAGTCAGGTCTTCCTGCGCCCTTATGTCCTTCAGCATCTTCAAAACCATCGCCTGCACAGAAACATCCAGAGCCGAGGTGGGCTCATCCAGCACTATGAACTTCGGCTTCAGGACGATGGCCCTGGCGAAGGCTATTCGCTGGCGCTGTCCGCCGGAAAACTCGTGAGGATAGCGGAACATGTGTTCGTCCCTGAGACCGACCTCTTTCAACACGGCCGAGATCTTGTCCCTTATTTCGTTCTCGGTGATCTTGAAGTGTATCTTCATTCCCTCTCCTATGATGTTCTTTATGAGCTTTCTTGGATGCAGAGAGTTGTATGGGTCCTGGAAGACTATCTGCATCTTTCTCCTGACATCCAGAAGGTCCTTGCCTTTCAATCTGAGGATTTCCGAGCCGTCGAAGAAGATTTTCCCCGAAGTCGGTTCTATAAGCCTCAAGACGCTTCTTGCAAGCGTGGTCTTTCCCGAGCCGGACTCGCCTACGACGGCGAATGTCGAGCCCCGTGGGATTTCCATCGTGACGTCATCCACGGCCCTCACAAAGAGTTTCTTCGAGAGTATTGACTTTTTAACCGGGAAGTAGGTCTTCAGATTTTCTATCTTTATGAGAGTGTCAGGCATTTTCCTTCACCTCGCCTTCGTTGCCGTAGAGATAACAGGCCACGAAATGTCCCGGTTCCACCTGAACGAGAGGCGGTCTGTTTTCTTTACAGATCTCCATGACGCGGGGACATCTGGGATGGAACCTGCAACCGGAAGGCGGATCCACCAGATCGGGCACGGTTCCCTTTATCGCCTTGAGCTCGTCGGTCCTCCCCACTCTCGGCACCGCCAGCAGCAGTCCCCCCGTGTAGGGATGGAGCGGCCTCTCGAAGAGCTCGACAGTCGAGGCGTATTCGACGGAGTTACCGGCGTACATCACCATGACTTTGTCGCAGAATTCGGCGACGACGCCCATGTCGTGGGTGATGAGCATCACGGCGTTTCCCATCTTTCTTGCCAGCTCGTCGAGGAGTTCCAGTATCTGCGCCTGTATCGTAACGTCCAGCGCCGAGGTCGGCTCGTCTGCGATAAGTAGCTTCGGATGGGTGGCTAGGCCCATTCCTATCATGACTCTCTGGGACATGCCGCCGCTGAGTTCATGGGGATAACTGTTCATAACCCTGTCGGGATCGAGGCCGACCAGTTTGAGCATCTCCCTGACTTCGGGATACGTTTTCTTTATGGGCATTTTCTTCGATTTCGCTATGGCCTCTCCGATCTGGTATCCCACTTTCATGACAGGGTTGAGCGACGAACGTGGTTCCTGGAAGATCATCGACATCTCTATGCCTCTCACCCGGTTCATGTTCTCTTCGGAGAGTTCGAGGAGCGACTTGCCGTTGAAAATCACTTTGCCGGCCTGTATCTCGCCAGGCTGTTCGATCAATCTCATTACCGCCAGCGATGTGACGGACTTTCCGCAGCCGGTTTCGCCGACCACGCCGAGACGTTCTCCGGAATCCATCCACAGTTCCACACCGTCGAGCGCCTTTATGACTCCCCTGTAAGTGTAGAAAGAGACTTTCAGGCCGGACACGTCGAGCAGTTTGCCTCTCAGTTCCATACGGTCACCTCCTCAACCTGGGATCCAGCATATCTCTGATTCCGTCTCCCAGGAGGTTGAAACCGAGAACAACGAAGGCTATGAATATACCCGGAAAGGTCGAGATCCACCACTGGTCGATCAAAAAGTTTCGGCCGTCGGAAACCATAGCTCCCCATTCCGGCGTGGGTGGCTGCACTCCCAGCCCCAGGAAGCCGAGACTCGCAGCGGTCAGTATTATGGTGCCCATCCTGAGCGTCAGTTGAACGAGAACAGGCGAAATGCACATGGGAAGAACATGGAGGAACATTATGCGCAGATTGCCTCCGCCAGCTGCCCTTATGGCCTCGATGTACGGCTGGGACTTGACTTTTATCGCTTCGGCCCTCGACAGTCTCGCGTAAGTGGTCCAGGAAACGATTGAAATCGCTATGATCGTGTTGGTGAGGTTAGGCCCCAGCATGGCGGCGAAAGCCATTGCCAGCACTAGGCTGGGAAAGGCCAGGAACATATCGGTGATCCTCATGAGGACTTCATCGACGATACCCCCGAAATACCCGGCCGTCACCCCGATGATTATACCGATCGAACCGCTTATTACCGAAACGAGAAATATGATCCAGAGAGCCGTTCTCGATCCTGTGATGACTCTGCTGAAAATATCCCTCCCGAACTGGTCCGTTCCGAAGAGATGCTGCCAGCTCGGCGATTGGAGCTTTATCGAAAGGTTCTGTTCGACTGGACTGTATGGCGCTATGAGTGGGGCGAAGGCTGCAATCAGCAGGAATATCACTATTATTACCGACCCTATCATCGTCAGGCGGCTTCTTCTCCAGAGAAAAGCCGTGTGTTTCAGATCATCCATGAAAGGTCGGGATACTTTGGCTGTCTTTTCCATTCAGATCACATCCTCATCCTTGGATCGAGAAGCGCGTAAAGAATATCCACTATCAGGTTGGCCAGGGAGTAGATGAAGGCTATATACAGCGTTCCGCCCATGACTGCGGGATAGTCGAGGAAGAGCATTCCAGTCGTTATGTATCTGCCCAGTCCCGGCCAGGAAAAAACCGTTTCGGTCAGGACCGCTCCCTCCAGAAGACCTCCGAAGACCAGCCCTATTATGGTTATGGTGGGTATCATAGAGTTTCTGAGGGCGTGGCGGTAGATAACGACGTTTCTCTTCAAACCTTTGGACTTGGCCGTTCTTATGAAGTCCTGCTTCAATACATCCAGCATGCTCGCCCTGGTTATTCTCGCGATCGACGCCGTGGCGTTGTAGCCGAGGACGAAGGCGGGAAGGAGAATGTGGAGCAACGCTTCCTTGAAAGTGTCCCACTGGCCGGCGAGGGCCGAGTCGATAAGGTACATTCCGGTTACTCTTGGAGGCGGATATGTGAAGAAACCCAGTCGGCCGCCGCCGGGAAGCCACCCCAGCTTGAAGTAGAAAACCAGCAGCAGCAGCAGCCCTATCCAGAAGACAGGCATCGAGACTCCCAGTATGGAGAAGATCCTCGAGAACTGGTCTATCGCTTTATTTCGATGGACGGCCGAAAGGACACCCAGCGTTATCCCAAGAAAGATCGAGATTATTATCGCGACGATGGCTAGCTCCATCGTGGCGGGGAAATAGTTCATGATGTCTTTCATGACCGGGTTGCTGGTTTTCAAAGACACTCCGAAGTCGCCACGCAACGCGCCTGCAATGAAGTTTCCGAACCGTATGATTAGAGGCTGGTCGTACCCCAGTTTGGCCTTCAGTCTATTTATGGCTTCTGGAGGGGCATTTCCACCAAGGATCGCACCCACGGGATCGGCGGGTATTATATTTGCTATGAAGAAGACGATACAGGCGACCCCGAATAGAACTATGATCATCAAGAATAGTCTTCTCAGTAAGAATTGTCCGAAGTTCACAGAATTACCCCCAATAGAGACTTTAGATTTTTATGAAGGATAACGCCCCGCTCAGAGAGCGGGGCGGGGGATATTTTACTTAGAAACCTTGGTGAAGTCGAACAGCATTCCGTAACCGAACGCCGCTTCTTCGAAATTCTTGACTTCCTTGCGGATTCCCCAGAATTCGACCGTCTGGTAGAGCATGGCGAACGGTCCGTTGTGGAACCAGTATTCGGTCAGGTCCTTGTAGATCTGTTCACGCTTGTCCTGGTTGGGCTCTATCTGACCCCACTCGCAAAGGGTGGCTGCGTAGTCGTCGTACCAGGCGTTTCTCCAGGCGAGCTGGTTGGCCCTGTAACTGGCGTGAGACATGGCCAGGTTGTCCGGGTCGGGATAGTCGTTGCCCCAGCCGGCGATGATCATCTGGTGGCCCTGTGCGCGGTACTTTTCATACATCTGAGAAGACTGCACGATGACCAGATTCACTTTTATGCCGGCCTTCGCAAGATCGGCCTGGATCTTTTCGGCCTCGGCCTTTCTGGTATCGGTGTTGCTCGTGATCAGCTCGACCTCGAATCCGTTGGGATATCCAGCTTCTGCGAGGAGCGCCTTGGCCTTTTCTATATCCTGGTAGAAGGGATTCTCTTCGACGTAGCCGAAGTATCCCTTGTTGATGAAGCCCTGCACCAGCATTGCGTTGTTGAGCATGATGTCCTCGACGATCTCTTTGTAGTTGATGGAGTATCTGACGGCCTCTCTTACCTTCGGATCCTTGAGCGGTCCCCAGCTGGCGTTCATGGCCAGATACTCGTTAGAGTGACCCGGAACCTTAACCTCGACCACGTTGGGATTCTTCTTGGCCTCGGTGAGAAGCTGCGGCGTGAGGTCCCAGGCGACGTCGATGTCGCCTCTCTCGAGGAAGAGTCTCTGGTTGGAAGCCTCGGGGACGTCTCTTATCATTATTCTCTTCAGAGGCGGCTGAGAGCCGTAGTAATTGGGGTTGGCCTCGAGAAGAATCACGTTGTTCCTCTCCCACTGCACCAGAACGTATGGACCGGCGCCGGCGGAATGGTCGGCGAGCCAGGCCGTACCGAGATCACCATTGACTTCATTTGCGAGAACTACGTCTTTGTTCACGATCCCGGTGAACATGTTCGAGAGTATGCCGAGGGTTATGTTTTCGGCGTACGGAGCGTTCAGGGTTATCGTTATGGTGTTTTCGTCGATCTGTTTGATTTTCTCGTCAACGTTATCTTTGTTGATCCCGAAAATATCGACGAGGAACCATGCCGAGACGGAGTCGAGAAGGATGGGTCTCTTCAAAGAGAAGAGAACATCTTCGGCAGTCAGGGGATCCCCGTTGGAGAACTTGACGCCCTGCCTTATGTGGAAGATGTAGGTGAGTCCATCTTCGGAGATTTCCCAGCTCTCGGCGATATCGGGAACCGGAACTATCACGCCGTCGATGGCTTTGAGATTGACGAGCTGAGCGTAGCAGGCGGCGACGATCTTGTTTGGAAGAACCTCATAGGCAACTGCCGGATCCATGGTTATGAAGATACCGGTGTTGGAGCCTATCACCAGAGTATCCTTCGGTGTCGCGGCAAATCCCGTGACTGCAACAATGAGTACAGTTAAGAAAACTAGCATGAAGCTTCGCTTCATTCTTGCACCTCCTTTTTTCCCACGAAATAAGGGTGACAACAGAAATGGAACACTAAAATAAGATTGGATATTGCCTATCTCTTTCCTGTCTGAAACCTACCGGTTCCACGTTCTTCAGCAGCAGGTGGGAATCGAGATCGTGGTACATGAAGGCCCCCGTGCCGGCCGCAAAGTGGACGCTCTGCGAGACGCCGATCCCCGATTCGCTCATGCAGCCTATCATCAGTCCGATTCCAGCGCTGTTACACATTTCCACTATCGCCAGAGCATCTGAGATACCCGATTTCATAAGCTTGATATTTACGTAATCCACGGCGCCTTCCTTTATTAGACGCATGACATCGAACTTCGTTCGCGCGCTTTCGTCGGCGCCCACCGGGTACATCGAGCCCTGTCTGACGATCTTGAGTCCGTCGAAATCCTCAGCCGGTACTGGCTGTTCGAATATGCCGACCGGAATGCTGTTTCTGTACATCGCGTCGATGAAGCGCAGGGCTTCTTTCGGCGTGTAGCCGGTGTTGGCGTCTATTATGTATTTAACGCCCTTTATTTCGTCGTTTACCGCGAGCACCCTGGCGATATCACTCTGAAGATCTTCCCCGACTTTCATCTTTATAACTTTGTGGCCGGCGTTGAAGATCTCCCTGGCATCGTTGACGGTCTCTTCCAGGCTACCTATGCTAACAGTCTTGTCGGTTTCCACGAAATCTTTCATCCCTCCCAGTATCTGGTAGACGGGCGTGGAAATCACTCTGGAGAAGGCGTGAAGCGTTGCGAATTGAACCGCGGCCTTCAAACTCGGGGCGCTTCTGGAATAGGCGTCTAGCTTCTTGAACACCCTGCGGTAATCTCTCGCATCCAGTCCCTTTATCGCCTCCAGCATCTCGGCACGGAGCTGGAAGATGCTTTCGTTGCTCTCTCCGTTCACCCTGAACGAAGATGACGCCTCGCCCAGACCGATCGTGCCGTCGGCGAGAACAAGCTCGACTTCTATATTCACTTTCGAGCTGGATACGCTGTTTGCGATGTGAAAAGGTTTTACGAAGTCCCATTTCCTTTCTGTGAAACGAAGATCGCTTATTTTCATTTGCTCCTCCCGATTAAAGAAAGACTTTGATGAAAAAACCATAACAATGATACTCCATAGATGGCACAGCCAAAACAGAGAGAATTAATCAGATAATACCAGCACTTATATTCGCCTTACGATCTTGAACTTGCTCTTATCGGCCCTATAAAGAGAAACGACAAATTCCACGCAAACATCGCTTTTGGTGTAGGTGAAGCGCTTCCTCAGGATCGCACAGTCGTTCATTTCCTGCTTGAGGAAGCGCGCCTCGTCTTTCTTCAGCCTCGCAAGTTCCATCTCTTCCTCCGCATAGGAGATGTTTATTTCGAATTCGTTTCTGAGTATATCGTAGAGCGATTCCTTCTCCATATCGCGCTGGACGATGTTCAGCAGTCTTATATCGGCACCCACATTCAGATAGGCTTCCTCGATCGCGTACGGCTCCTCTTCGAGCAACCTGACCCTCTTCAGATAAACCACGAGAGCATCGGCCGGGATTTTGAAAAACTCCACGGCATCGACCGGCACTTTTACCAGACGGTTTTCGAGCACCACCGACCTGGTCTCGCAGCCCCTTTTCTTGGCCTCATCGGTGAAACCGGTCAGCGTCGCCAGTTGCTCCTCTCTCTTGGAGCCTGTGACAAAGGTCCCTTTGCCTTTGAGCCTTTCGATGAACCCCTCTCTTCTCAGCTCGTCCATGGCTCTCCTGACCGTGAGCCGGCTGAGTCCGTGTTTCTGGCAGAGCTCCTTTTCGGTGGGAAGTTTGTCACCCTTCTTGTACTTCCCCGACTGGAGACCTTCCTTCAATTCGACGTACAGTTTGTAATAAAGCGGAACGGGCGTTTCCCCCATGACTTCCCCTCTCGTCATCTGTAGAAAAGTCTCCCCGGATGTATGAGACAGTCCTGCACAAATTCGATGAATTCCTCTCCCGAACTTTCCCATTGATCGGGGTTGAGTGATCCCGACCTTATTTTCCTCGAACTTTCTTTCACTCCCATAAGATCGTCGAGGCGATCGGAAATCTCGAACTTCTCATATTTTAGCAAATACTCCATAACACTTAGCGCCAGCAGGAAATAATTGTCGCTTTTCGACGGGAAGAATTCGACACCGTCGCAGCTCGCGTTGGCGTATTTGCGGTAAAAGGGCATGAACTCCCTCCTTCTGACCTTCACGGACGGGAAGTCCCCTTTTATTTTCTCAGTCATGCCGAAGCCATCTATCCAGGGCGCCCCTATAACGAGGAAGGGTTTGAAGGTCCCCCGGCCTTCCGAGACGTTGGTCCCTTCGAAAAAGCAGGTGCCGGCGTACCCGAGAAGAGATTCGAAGGTCGGTATGTTCGGCGAGGGAACGTTCCACACGAGCGAGGTCTCATCGAAAGACCCGCCCTTCCAGCCTTCGGCCGGTACCACACGCAGATCCAGGTCGAGCCCACCCAGCTTTTTGAAGTACCTGGCCAGCTCTCCCGAAGTTAGCCCGTACTGGAGTGGCAGCCGATAGCCACCCACGAAAGTTTGAAGATCGTTTTCTATTCTGGAGCCGAAAACGCCCCTCCCCAGAGGATTGATCCGGTCCAGCACCATGTATCGCTTCCCGTTTTCTGCAGCCGCTTCCATCGTGAAGGCAAGAGTGTAGATGAAAGTGTAGTAGCGGAGACCGACGTCCTGGATGTCGTAAACGAGTATATCCAGACCGTCGAGATCCTCGGTTCGCGGTTTACGCTTGCTGCCGTAGAGACTCACCACCGGCACGTTATACCTGGGATGGATACTATCATCGTACACGGCCCCGTCGGCTATTCCGCCCAGCCCGTGCTCGGGAGTGAAGATCTTGCGTATCTTCAAACCCCTTTCGAACATCATATCTATCCCGCAGCGAAGAGAGTTGTCGATGAACGAGTAGTTAGTTATCAGACCAATCGATAGATCTTTCAGGTCGGCGAAATCCCGTCTCGACAGTATATCTATCCCCTGTAATACCAAGAAGCTCACCTCCAAACGAAATCTCTCAAGTACAATAATGCCATATTGTCATGCCATTTAGTATCTTTCTATCGTGTCCTCATTAATACTCCAGCTAAAAAAAGGCCGATCTCTTCGTCGGCCTTTTTCCTGTCTTACTGGCGGTAGTATCTGGCTTTTTATTTATCCCCAACTTCGTAGATTTCCTCGGGAACAATGCTTCCCAGGAGCGTATCGTTAAGCTGGGCGAACGGGCCGTCATATTTGGGAGGAGCGATTTGATCCTGGGGATACATGTACGGTTGCGGATACCAGGCGTAATCCGAAACCACTGCTCTGCGAAGAAGGATATCGTTCTTTGAGACATTTATCACGAGCAGGTCAGTGGCGATTGCGACGGGCCCTTCATAAGACAGGCGTATGTCTTCAATCGCAGGCCCGACGGTATCTTCGTTGGCCTGAAAGTGCGTGGCGACCCCGAGCCTCGGGTTTGTTTGACTGAGTATATAGCCGAAGGCTTTCTGTGAGGTGTGAGAATTCCTTTGCACGGCCAGCGCAAATGCCACAGCCCTTTCCCAGCCGGGGTCTCCAGGATTCAATCCCGAGTTTTTACTGGCCCACACTTCGGGCGGCACAACCATCTCATGGATCAGAACATCGATACCCTTAGCCTGCTCGATCATATAGTAATTGGGTATTGTATCGCCCGAGAAGATCATCGAAAGACCGTTCCATTCGAGTTTATAGCTTATGCTTCCATTTCTGTCGTGAACGGCGGGAAAATGTGTAATTTTTACACCGTTCTCCTCGTATGCGACTCCGCCGACTGTCATATACGGCAGCTCCTTCGCTATTATCTCGTAACCGTCGCGACCGTCTTTCAGCCCTGTGCTCAAAAAGCTGAAAGCCTCCACGTGCCATTTCATTAGTTTCTTTAGATTCTCGGCGAACGCCTGAGTTCCTTCTTCGGGATCATCTCCGGAAGGTCCATACAGATAGAGAGGAGTCTTGCGATCTTGAGAGGGACCGAAACAGTAAAGCGTTATTAAATCTCCAACATGGTCTCCGTGCAGATGAGTGAGGAAAACCTTGTCCATGCGTGATGGTGGAATGCCGGCCGCAACGTAATTGGATGAAACGCCTGATCCAAAATCGAATACGAAGCTGTCTCCATTACCCAGTTCGACAAACACGCTGTTGCACTGCTGGGCGATTCTCGGCACAACCGATGTCCCCATGAATGTTATCCTCATCTGATCATCTGCGAGCTGCTCACCGGGAATAAAAGGTTCAAAAGCGCTGATTATCTGTCCTGGAAAACCACTATAGGTGGCGTATCCGAAAGCGCAGGAAGCTATCGCCATAATAACGCATAAAACCAGAGATCTCAAAACTTTTCTCCGAATCAATCCTACCATCGTTCTCCCTCCTACTTTTCCTTGAGTCTTTCACTTTTGAATTGCTGTAACTCCATGGAATTTTCCGTAAAACTATAGATACACACACTTCGCTGTGAATGAATTGAACCTTATAGAATATATAACAGCCGTATGCCCGATATCTCCGAAGACCTACTGTGAAATTTCGATCACTGTTTTGCGCTGTCGATAGTATAATACTGCTCCGCGCGCGTGATAAGATACTAACCGGAGGCGATCGGGATGCAATTACCGCTCTTCATGACGGTGAATCTGATCAACATATTCACTTTTCTGATGTTTCTATCTAGGGTAAAGTGGCCGAAAGTCGAGATCTTGTTCGGAACGGCGACGATCATCCTGGCTCTTCCCGCGGTGACTATCGGCGCTCTCAACCTTTTGAGGTCGGCAAATTTCCTTCTCTGGTTCCCTGCGATTCTTTACGGTTTCTGGGCTCTGCTCGCACTGGTTGTGGATTATCTTTTGAAGATAGAGTTCAGGAATCCCGCTAAACCATCCATACTGGTACCCTTCCTGATTCTTTTTTACTTCTCCGTCGGTGGGATGGCTGCGGCATTTTACAGGATTGATCTGTACCTGTGGCTCATCTCGGGAGTAACCTCTATCCTCAATCTGTATGGAGCTTACTACGCCGGTAAACAAGGCAAAGGTTGATCTCTATATTGAATGGAACAATACATGATTTTGAAATAATGACTATTTTACAGAATTAGTGATCTTGATTCTCCTGGATGCATAAGTCTGTTCGTCAACTGTGGTGAAAATCATCACATTGAAATTGATTTTGGCAACGGAAATCAGTGAATCATGGAAGTACTATCTTCAATGCTTAATAACACCTTTTCATTCTCTCGATTGACTTGTGTGGATAACATACAAGATTGAACCGTGATTTTGATAGAATTACGGCATATCGACAGTGATTTTTCAAAGGCTCCGGTCTCTTTTTAATCGGGAGGTAAGCGATGAAGCTGAGGAGTCATCTTATCTTTTGGGGTTCTCTAGCTTTGATTTCGTGGGGATTGTCGAGATTCAACTATCTTTTTTACCACTCTACAGTCGAGATATTCACCATATCTGTCGCAATGATGCTGGTGGCCGTCGCCTTAATTGCCAGAAGCAAGAACAACATCGTGTTCAGGCTGGGCAGTCTTTACGCTGTGGTGATGGTTTTCGATATACTTCATACGCTAACCTTCAAAGGCATGAGTGTCTTTCAGAACTGGTCCGCCAATCAATCGACGCAGTTCTGGATACTCGGAAGGTCTCTGGAAGCCTTGGGCCTGGCGCTGGCAATAGTGTTGCCAAATTGCAAAAGGTGCAACATCTTCTACTGGATATTTGTCGCGGCTTCGGGCATCACGGGTATCCTGCTGGTGGGAAGTGGCGTTTTTCCCGACTGCTACCTCGCCGAAACTGGTCTGACTTCTTTCAAAATAATCATGGAGCTGGTGATCCTTGGAGTCATAGCATTCACGATCTTCCTGCTCATGAAAACGGACAACAAAGAGATCAGACCGTATAAAAACTACTATCTGACGGCACTTTTCTTCACCGCCCTGGCCGAACTGTTTTTCACAATTTACACAGACCCTTACGGTTTCACTAATACACTGGGACATATTTTTAGGCTAATCTCCTATTTCGTGATACTGGAAGGGATAGTCGTGCGATCCTTCACCGAGCCTCTGGATACGCTCTATAATGACATGAATACTATGGTGGAGGAACTCACCAGTATCATTAGTGAAACCACCGAGATCAAGGATCCGTACACCGCCGGTCGCCAGAAAAGAGTTGCGGCGCTTTCGGAAGAGATAGCCAAAAAGATGCACCTCTCCGGCGAGAGAAGAAAGGAGCTGGTTCTTGCGAGCAGATTGCACGACGTGGGCACTCTCTTCGTCCCCACGGATATCATCTCGAAAGTCACACCTGTATCGCAGATCGAATACAACCTGATAAAGCAGCACGTGATCAAATCCTACGAACTTCTCAAGGGCCTGCCTTTGAGCTGGAGAATCTTCGAAATAATACGACAGCACCACGAAAGGATCGACGGTTCGGGATATCCCAGGGCGCTCAAAGGAGATGAGATACTTCTGGAGGCCAAAATCCTGGCAGTCGCGGATGTACTGGAGGCTATGAACTACGACAGACCACACCGTAAGGCACCGGGAATGGAGAAAGCCGTCGAAGAGCTGAAAAGAAACTCGGGCATATTGTACGATGCCAGGGTTGTTGAAGTCTGCATAGAGGTGATCGACGGCGGCTTCAAATTCGACGGATAGTCGTTCAAAGTCAATCCAGTGCTTTCAACAGATGACCCCTGCTGAACCGCCCCCTTCTTTTAAGGCTGACTTCCAACATCTGAAAGGCGTGAACCCATGTTTGATCGTTAGTTGGCTCTTTGGGTAGTCTTAGATCTTTTCTGAATTGGGTTTATTTATTTAAAACTTCTTCGAGATTATATACCTGAGATGATAGACTTAAAACAAAGAATGTACTAACGCCGCCCTCTTTTCACTCTACACAGAACTTTTCTATCATTTTTTTGCTCACGGTACGGTGATGATAAGGCTATTAGAGATCTACAATGGCTTTTTCGATTCATTAATATCACTCTTCACGAAGGAGGCATGAAAATGAAAAAGGTATATGTGTATTTCGCAGTTGCATTGCTTCTTATATTGATTACCGGCTGCCCGTCTTTCTGGAAAGCGGCCGATGCCACTCTGAAGCAGTTGATGTACAACGGGATAAGTGTTCCTGGCTTTGATGCCAAAAAAACCGGTTATTCGGTCGAACTTCCCGCGGAGACGACAGAGCCACCAACGGTGACGGCCGTTCCCGCTGTTGAAGGGGCAAACGTTGTGATAACTAATGCCGAGACTCTTCCGGGGACCGCTACAGTGTTTGTCACCTCTTTGAATGGAAAGGCGACAAAGACTTATTCAATCTATTTTACGGTGAAGAAGATAACTATCTCAATCACGGCCGTTCCACCCGACGGTGGAGTGTTCGAGGGAGATGGAGACTATAACTACGGCGATCTGGTGACGCTAGTAGCTACGCCATCTATTCATCACACTTTCAACGGTTGGTATCTTGACGAGCCGGACGAGTTAACCTTCAACGAAAGCAATGACCCTGTTTATACAGATCCAATTGTCTCTTTCCATGCTTCGCAGGATGTGGATCTACTTGTAGAGTTCGATCCGATGCAATATACGTTTACGGTTGTGGCAGATCCTCATGAGGGTGGAGAGGTTACCGGTGGAGGAACTCTCAATTACGGTGATTCTCTAAATCTGAGCGCATTACCTAATACAGGTTATGGCTTTGAGGGATGGTGGATAGACAGCTATATGTTTAGTGATCAAGCTGTAGACTCGGTTAGCACTGTCGAAATCCTCAATCATACTGAGTGTATAACGTGTACCGAGCACATCGTTAAAGGAAAGTTCAATCCTTCTGCGCCCCAGTGGCAACTGGATGTGACGATCGAGGCAACACCGATCTACGGAGGAGAAACCTGGGGTGAGGGACTGTATCCGTACGGCGTAGATATCACTGTTGGAGCTACGCCGAATCGGCACTTCGATTTCGATGGGTGGTATTACGGTGGAGAACAGCTAAGTGAAGGCGCTACCTACACTTTCCCGGCAAATGAATGGTACACCGAGGGGGTAACATACACCGCGCTTCCCTTACAGGGAGTGTTTGTAGATGTACTATACAAATTCAACGCCGTTGCCGAACCTCCCGAGGGGGGACAGGTGAGTGGTGGCGGTATCTGTACTTACGGTGATTATCTGGCATTCTTGGCTTCTGCGAATTCTTCTTATTCCTTCCTGGGATGGTACTACGGAGAAGAATATATGAGCGGGTCCCCGAGTTTCACCCTTAACACCGGCAGCTTCCTGGATACCCACACGCTTCCCATAACAAGCACAGAGCACAGCTTCACTTTTACCGGGAAGTTTGAACCCCAGACTCCACCACCGGGATGGCTGATGATTACAATCGATGCTTCGCCGACTGGCAAAGGCGAGTTAAGCGGCGCCGGAAAATATCCGTATGGAGAAGATGTCACGCTGGGAGCAACACCGATAAATTACTACGATTTCGGAGGCTGGTACACCGAGGGGAATTTACTGAGCGAAGAGCTTCCATACACATTCAATACGTCGGATTGGCTGCCGACACAGGGTGTGACCGACACCCTTCCAATAGTCGCCTGGTTCCCGCCGATAGAGTATCAGTTCAACGTGGTGGCCGATCCTCCCGAAGGCGGGGAGGTTATGGAAAGCGGGAAGTTCAGGCATGGCGACCCCATGGTGTTGAGTGCGATTCCCAACGATAATTATCTATTCAAAAACTGGACATTCGAGGGAGCCGAGTTCAGCGATCAGCCCGTATGGGAAGGAGACTCGACATTCTTCTTTGCTAGATCGACCTGTATAGGCTGCAATGAATTCACCATAGTCGGTAATTTCGATCTGGATGTGCCCGACAGTATTACCGTCGACTTGAGACCCGAGCCGCCGGAAGGCGGTCAAGTAAGCGGTGGAGGTCAATTCCCAAAGGGGTCAAGCACGGTTATAAGCGCCCTGCCGAATCCCGGATATGGGTTTGGGGGCTGGTACTACGATCCATGCGGAAGTTTTTTCAGTGACTACCAGTCTTTGACAATCGGAAACTTGCAGGAAGACTGGAGTCTTTTCGCTTCCTTCTATCCGTTAAGTGGCAACTGAAATGCCGTATTTCAAGAAGCTAAGACTTGCTTCTCGATCTTCAGCAGTCGGTTAATAGAAGGCAAAATCCGATTCATCCAGGTTACTAAAAAGCCTGAGGATTCACTCCCCAGGCTTTTTCTCTCCGCAAAGGCTGTTCTGAAGACGTCGCAATTCTTATATCAGATTTGCATATTCCATAGGGAATTGTTTTGATGAGAATCGAATTTCACTCTATCGTTCTTATCGATTCTGTTATGCTGAGAGAGGTCACCTTTCTGGACGAGGCAAGCGTTGTCAACACTCCGACTGCAAGTGTTCCGGCAACTGCTAGAACAATCCCTAGCCAGGGTATCGACCAGCTCAGATGGCCGATCTCTGTTTTCAGGAGCGAGTACACTGCGTAAGAGAGAATCACTCCGAGAACGACCGACGAGATGGCGCTTATGATTCCTAAGATCAACCCTTCGAATATCAGCATCGCCTTGAGCTGTTTTCCGGTCATGCCGACCGCCCTGAGTATTCCGAACTCTCTGCGGCGCAATATGATCGTTGTGTTTATGGTGTTGGTTATGCCGCAGATGCCTATGAAGCCGACTATTGCGATCAATCCATAGACCAGCGTCGAAAGAGTCCTGATAGCGTTTTCCGTCTCTTTCCTGTACTGGCTGTAGGAGATGAAGGTCGAGTTTCTGTACCTTTTAGCGGTCTCCTCCACCACCGGTTCGATGTTTTCGGGATTAGCTCCCCTGCGTAGATATATGTCCACATAAGAGTAATGATCCACGTAGTCCATCATCGTGAGGTGGACGTCGTTGCCCGCAGGCCTCAGCCCGTCGATTATCTCTTCGCTGCATGCTACCAAAATACCACCCGCAACGGTGTAGGCCACAGAAGGAAGCTCCTGAACCACCGCGCCGACGGTGAACTCGCTGTTTATAGGCAGCTGGACCATCGATTCCGTAAGGTAATAAGTCCTGAGCAACACTCTGTCTCCTGCCTTTATATTGTGCCTGTTGCTGTTCTCGACATCTATGATCACCAGAGGTTCGGAAGTCATCCGGGCGAGATCTATCGATCCGGAGATCACTTTCGATTTCATTAGTTCGATTCCCGCCTCGTTGTAGGCGAGAAGGGCCATATACATCCCCGACTGATCAACCGTGGTGACTCGCATTCCGGCCTGAGGGTTGGGAACGGTCACGTAGGTTTTGCTTTCCATCTCCGGGTCCTCGTATTCGCTGAGCAGCCGTCCGGTGAGGAACTTCGCTGCGGCTACCGTCTCGACCCCTTCTATTGACTGCAGCTCTTCGATCGTTTTTCCGTAGGGACCATCATCGTACATGCCTGTGACACGTATCGAGAAGTCGGACTTCACGACGCCCCGGGCCAGTCTCTCGGTATCGAAGTTCCCCGCAAAGTACGAGAAAACTATGAAGAGAGTCGCGGCGATCGTCATCGAGACGACGGAGATGACAGTGGTGCGGAGGTTTCTTCTCATGTTCCTCTTGGCCAGTTTCAGGGGGATCTTTTCTCCTGTCGCAGATTCGCCGGCCGCGACCTTCCTGATTTCCCGTCCCGATGACTCGACTCCGTACTGTCTCATGGCCTCGACGGGAGATATTTTGCCGGCGCGAAACGCGGGAATCAGCGATGAAACAACCACAGACAGAAATCCCATAACAGCTCCAAGCACAAGCGAGAGCGGTGTGATCGAGGTCGCGAAGCCATTCAGGCCGGTCAGCCGGGAGCCGGCATACAGAGCCACGGCGAATGAAAGCAGGACGCCTGCCGCCAGGCCAATCGGGATGCCGAGAACGCTTACGAGTATCGACTCTCGAAGGACGACTTTTCGTATCTGGGCAGAAGTCGCCCCGGCAGCCCTTAGAAGCCCAAATTCGCGGATCCTCTCCAGCACCGATATGTGAACCGTGTTGTAAATGGAGACCATCGAAGCGACGGCTACGAGAAGCCCCAGAACTACCGCGGGCCAGTTCACAGGAGAGAGAGTCTCGAGGTGATAGATCAGAGAGCCGTTGTACCTCGCCCTGTCCGTTAGTTCGAGGTCGGAAGCCACTTTCTGGGCCGCGATTCTTAGCATTTTGTTTTCCGCGTCGACGGTGAAATAGACGTTCTTCGCCACTTCAGATTTCGAAGCTATCGCGGAGAATTCCTGAGCCGAGACGCTCACGAAAGCCCTTGACAGGGAGCTCTCCTGTCTTGCCGTCGAAATGATCCCGACAACTTCGAAAACCCGTTCATTCCCGTTTATATTCAGTGATACTCTCTTACCGATTTTCGAAGAGATACCCAAAAGCTTGGCGGCGAAGGAGTCAACGGCAATCTCGCCCGGCCTTTCGGGGAGTCGGCCTTCGGTTACTCTCTTTCCCCTCAGGTGCAGGGTCAGCCCGTCGGCCTCTTCGATCAGCAGTGAGGCCTTTTCTTCGGGAAAGTCTATGGAACCGGCTATCTTCTGGATTCCAAGGCCTTTGGTCAGTACGTGGGCGCTCAAATCCAGTATCTCGGAATCGGTTGCCTTCTCAACTTTCCCGTGGTAGGCTCCGACAGATTCTTCTAGCGCCCGTATTTCCGAGGTTTCTATACTTTCGAAGGTTATCATGATAGCCGTTATGAAAGCTACTGCCAGCGCCACTCCAAGAAGGGTGTAGAAAGTTCTTCTGAGTCTTCTGGAAAGGTACTTTCCGCTCAATTCGGTGTAGCGTTTCATCACTTCTGCCCTCCAAGAGCGGAGGAGAATACGCTTCCTACATCGCTGTTGGAGTAATCGGACACTATCTCTCCGTCTTCCAGAGCGATTATTCTGTCGGCCCTCTCGGCGATGTCCTCCTCATGGGTCACTATCACCAGCGTCTGGTGGAACTTCCTCGCACTGATCTTAAGCAAGTCCATGACCTCCTGACTCGTCTTGCTGTCGAGATTGCCGGTCGGCTCGTCTGCGAAGACGATCACGGGTTTGGTTATAAGGGCGCGGGCTATCGCCACCCTCTGCTGCTGACCGCCGGACAGGGCAGAAGGCAGGTGGTCTGTCCTGTCCTCGAGTTTCATCAGCCTGAGAAGTTCGTTGAGATATGGTTGATCGACCTTCCTTTCGTCGAGTATTAGAGGAAGCTCGATATTCTCTCTTGCAGTCAACACGGGAACCAGGTTGAAGAACTGGAAGACAAAGCCGATCCGTCTCCTTCTGAAGATAGATAACTGCGTGTCCGACATCCCGTACAGGTTCTTCCCGTCTATATGCACGCTACCGGCCGTGGGACGGTCTAGCCCGGCGAGAAGATGAAGAAGCGTGCTCTTTCCCGAGCCACTGGGACCTACGATGGCGACGAACTCGCCCTCTTCTATGGAGAGGTCGGCCCCTTTCAATGCGGTTACGGCGCTGGCGTTCGATCCATACACTTTTCTCAATCCCGTTGCTCTGAGTACTTCCATGGTATGCCTCCTTAATTGTAGCTTCCACTGAGAATATAAGGAGTCTGTCTTATGACCGGATGAAGAAGAAGCTTAAGAAATCGCAAGATGGAGAACTCACTCTTCCTGTCTTATCGGCAGTTCTATTGCAAAGATAGATCCCTTTTCAGTTGATGATTTGAGCTTTATATCGCCGTCGTGTCTTTCGATGATTGCTTTCGCAAGAGCGAGGCCAAGGCCGGTACCCTTTCTCGATCCGACAGCCGAGCTACCCCGGTAGAAGCTCTGAAAGATTTTAGGTGTATCCCCTGCGGCAATCCCGGGGCCTTCGTCCGTGACTGTAAGATAGGCGTAAGCCTCGCTCCTGAATATGTTTATCGACACCGTGCCTCCGTCGGGGGAGTAGTTGACCGCGTTCTTGACAAGATTGTCCAGGGCCTGTGAAAGCCACCTCTCATCGCAGAAGACCGTGGCCGTCGATTCGGCCCCGACGGAGATCTTCAGGCTTTTGCTTTTGGCTATCTCCGAGTATCTTCTGGCTACATCCTTTGCCAGTTCTGCCAGATCGGCCTTCTTGAAGTTGAACCTTATCGCTCCCGATTCAATCCTCGCGACATTCAGAACGTCGCCGATCAGCCATTCCATTCTCTCGATATCCTCTCCGCTTCTTTTGAGGAACTCTTCCATCTGTTCTCTTTCCATTTCCTTTCCATCTATAAGCAGCTCGTTCATCGTTTTCAAAGAGGCGAGCGGAGTCTTGAGTTCGTGGGATATGAAGGAGATGAAGCCTCGCATTTTGTCACGTTCAAAATTGACGCTTTCCATAGTCTTCTCGAGCCTCCTGGTTAGCGCGTTGATCTGCGCCGAGAGGATTGCTGTGTCGCCTTCTCCGTAGTAGACTGATTCACTGTTGTACCTGCCATTCATCAGGGCGTCCAGTCTCAGAGATGTATCTTTGAGAAAGTCGGACTGCTTCTTTGCGACAAGAGTCAATAGCGAAAACCAGAGGATTGCCAGTGTTATAGAGGAGAGTGAAGCTATGACGATAACCTTCGATCGAAAGGCTCCGTCGGAGAACTCGAAACTGCCGGGTGGCTCTTCTGTATAGCCAAAAGGTTTTAACAACTCCAGCGCCGCTTCGTAGTCTTCCGATCGTTCTTCAGAGAGCATCTTCGCTACATCATCGTGCGTGATAATGCCTAGCGAAACCAGCCTCCCGATAATCGATACTTCCCGCTCGTAAAGATGGCGCCCGTGATCTTCCAGAGAAAGGTAAAGAGTCACAATCGCGATCAGCGCTATCGATAGCGAGAGAGCGATGCCAATCATGGCAATTACTCTGTTTTGTCTTTCTCTGAACAGGGATCTGAACATCTACTTCTCTCCGTTCCACCTGTAACCGAGGCCCCTCAGCGTTTCGATCAGCTTCGGCTTTGACGGATCTTCTTCCATTTTCTCCCTGAGTTTCCTTATATGAACCGACAGGGTGTTGTCTTCGATGAATTCTCCGTCGATATTCCAGACCTTCTCGAGAAGTTGGTCTCTCGTCAGGACCGCACCGCTGTTTTCAATGAGGCTTCGAAGTATTCTGAACTCGGTGGGGGTGAGGAAGATCTCCTTGCCGGACCTGTAAGCCCTGATCTGGGCCGTGTCGAGCTTCACAGGACCGGACTCAAGCAGAGCGCTTCCTTCGACAGGGTGAATTTTCTGGATTCTCCTGGCGTTGGCCTTGATTCTGGAGATTAGTTCTCTGAGTCTGAAAGGCTTTGTCACATAGTCGTCTCCGCCACTTTCCAGACCCATGACAACACTCACTTCCTCGTCCCTGGCGGTCAGGAAGATCACCGGCATATCCGATCGCCCGCGGATCTTCTTGCATAGCTCGAACCCATTTCCGTCGGGGAGCATGACATCGAGCAGCGCAAGATCGAAATGTCCGTTCTCCATCAATTCGAGGGCTTTTGAAACGTTCCCGGCTACGGTTGCGGACCACCCTTCCTGCTCTAGCGCGTAGCGTATACCGTTCGCAAGGTTTTTGTCGTCTTCGACGAGAAGTATGCTCAACAAACGCGTCACCTCCAGATGGCTATAGCCGGCCTTCGTAGGCCCGGCGCTTCTATTATATATGCCTGAGAGAGAAAGAGAAGAGATGTGAAAACCAGCAACGAGAAGAAGTGCTGTCGGTAGTTCGCTGCACTCAAGAGAGGACGAGAATTGATAATCGTCGGCCGTCATCGATCCACAGTTCTCCGAGAAGAGCCTTTATTCAGAAGAGAAGCGCGAGATCTCTGTATTGGCGTTGGCTCGTTGGCCAGCGTAACATCACTGCCGGATGCCCTTATTAATAGTCTTCGAGATTTTTTAGATTTCTTGGTACATCAAAAGACCAATAGAAACTTCAAAATAGGACTCTCAGACTTCTTTCCGGGAGTTAGTTGAAAGTCCGGCAGACCCTGAAACCGCAAATGTTGGCTGCACTGTTCGGTGAGTTGTAGCTGCGGCTGGTTACTCTAACCACGCCGTCCCACCAGGTCCTTCCACGGATCGACTTGTTACCAAGCGCCTGATTGTAAGGATCCTTTGCCGGGCTCCTTTGTAGAAGAAGGCGTCATATGCATCGGAACACCATTCTGATACGTTTCCGCTCATGTCGTATATTCCCAATTCGTTTGGACTCTTCTGTCCGACTTCCTGTGTCATGTCTCCCGAATTATCGGAATACCACGCTACAAGGTCCGGTTCGTTTCCACCCGAGTAAATGTATCCCTCGCTCTTGTTTCCTCCCCTGGCGGCATATTCCCATTCGGCTTCGGTAGGCAGCCTGTAGCCAACCACTTTTGAAGGATCTGTCGTCACTTTTCCGTCTTTGTCCAGGAAGTAGCCATTCGCATCGTATGCCTTGGGAAGCTTCTCTCTCTCGCTCAGCCAGTTACAGAAAGCCACTGCATCCATCCAGCTGACGTTGATCACCGGCCTTTGCCCGCGTCCCCAGCCTTCATCTCCAGGCAGAGCTCTCTTCGTCTCTTGACAAAACAGATCATAAAGAGCAAAGGTTATCTCGTACTTTCCTATGTGAAAATCGTAGGAGATAGTTACCTCATGGGCCGGTCGCTCTTCATCCCAGCCAGATCCCCATGTGTCGCCCATTGTGAATGTACCCTTCTCCACCAGGATCATGTCCACGATGCTTTCAGTGGGCGGAGAGTCCTTTTTGGGTTTCAGTGCTATGACAAGCACAATAACGAGAACGGCTATGGAGATTATTGAGACCACAACAACTACTGCCTTCTTCATAATATCGCCTCCTAAAGAGTGGCTCCACACCTGGCAGAGGCAGTAAGTCTGAAGATTAGTCTGGAAGAAACGGCATGGGACCTCGTTTCAATATATCACCGGCCTTTGGGTGAGAAAAGAAATCCACACGGTGCAAGTCAAACGACTTTGTAACACTGTTGGGTTTTTCCGGCTGCATTGTGCTGAACTGAGACCATGACTTAATAGAAGCAGCATAAGCAGAAAAAAATAGTCATCCCAAAAAGAGCCAGCCGCACTAAGTAAGGTAATTCATTGCTTATCAGGGGCCAATCTTGCAGCAAAATATGTTCTGGTTTTCAACAAAATCTGTGGCTCCTTCAGTTGCGATAAAACTAGCCCCCTTGACAAATCTATATGGATGAATATAATATATTTGAACACGTTCGAAATGTATTTTAATTATGTTCAAATACAGAGGAGGCGAACCGATTGACGATCGAAGAAATCAACACCAGGGAAAGGATCTTCAGAGCCACGCTTGAATTTATTAGGGAAGGGAAAGACGCGCACAAACTCACTACGAGGCAAATAGGCGACAGGGCTGGAGTGAATCCTTCGCTGATCAACTACCATTTCCAGTCGAAGGAAAATCTCATAGGTCAGGTTGTGGGGACGATGATGGGAGAGATCATCGGGCAGTTGCGGCGAAGCGATGCAATCGAAAGCGATCCGGAAACCAGGTTGAGAGAGATACTCCTTACCACCGCCGATGCGGCTTTCGAATTTTACAACGTGAGCAGGATCGCCATAGCCGGCGAGCTGAAAGAGGGCTGCAGGAACTCCTGTCAGATGGTTTTACCGCTTTTGCAGGAAATCTTCAAGGGTTACACTTTCTCAGATCTGAACGTTATCGCCCTGCAGCTAATGCTTCCGTTCCATCATATAGTCGTCGATCCCGTTCTTTACGGGAAGTATCTCGGCGCTGATTTTTTTGACGAGAAGCAGCGAAGGGGAAAGATAAATCAAATGGTAGATCTGGTTCTGGCCAGATACGATAAGGAGGCAAAGAAATGAAGCAAGCGGGTATTTCAAAGGCAGGTTCGAAGATTGTCAATCGCACGATACTGGTTGTCGTAGCGACTATGGCGATAATCTTCGGTATTGGCGGCATAGGCCACGGGTTCTTCGAGGCGCTGCAGGGGTTCACCCCGACTAACGGATTGGTGATCCACGCAATCGGGGAGGCCAACAGGATGTGGGAATACGGCAATGAGCCGGCCTTCACAGTTATTCCCAATTTCTTGATCACAGGGATCGCTTCCATGGCGGTGGGACTGGCCGTGATAGTCTGGTCGGTCGGTTTCCTTCACAGAAGGAACGGTCCGACTGTGTTGCTGCTGCTCTTTGTTTTGCTGTTCATGGTTGGCGGGGGAATAGGACAGGTGGTTTTCTTCTCTATTATATGGGTCTTCTCGACTTTCATTCACAAGCGGTTGAAGCCTTCAAAGAGCGAAAAGACCGGCGGCCTTCGAAAAAAGACGGCCCGTTTTTGGCAGCCCTTTTTGGTGGCCTCTTCCGTTGCCATTGTATTTGCGCTAGAAATCGCCATCTTCGGACTCGTCCCCTTCGTAAAAAACCCGGATACGATCTCTCTGGTGATGCTTTCTTCGCTGGGAGCGGGGTTTATACTCATGATTCTTGCCTTTCTATCGGGAATGGTCCATGACACTGAACCTGACAGGAGGATTGCCTCATGAAGGAGAAATTTTTGGTAGCCTACGCCACCAAGCGTGGATCTACCGCGGAGATCGCCGAAAAGATCGGAGAGGTGCTTCGAAAAAGACAGATGCAGGTGGATGTGCTGCCTGCCAGGGAAGTCGTCGATCTCTCGCCTTACAAAACAGCGATCCTTGGAACGGCCGTTTATATAGGGCTGTGGAGAAGGGAGGCGGTCAAATTCCTGAAAACCTACGCGGATGAGCTTGCAAAGCTGCCCCTGCGGATCTTCCTTAGCGGTCCGACCGGTGCGGGAGACCCACTGGAATTGCTTGGCGGCTGGCGCTTCCCGGAATCTCTGAGACCGACGATAGAGCGAATAAAGCCCGTTGAAATAACCTGCTTCGGAGGAAGAATAGAGAGCGACAAGATGAATCCCTTCGAAAGAATGATAATCAAAAAAGTCGGGGCCGAGATCGGTGATTTCCGCAACTGGGAGAGTATCGCTTCGTGGGCGAATGGAATTGACTGAAGTTGCCAGTGATGTTTCGCGCGTTAGTTGCTTGACCGGAGAGCATCAAAAAGCGGCCGGACATGAAACCCGGCCGCTTTCGATTTTCTCGGTTTTTGAGAGTATCGAATGGGGAGGCTCAGAACTGTATTCCAACCTCGGCCATAACTCTGAACAAGTCGCGATCGAGATCCTCCATCTCTTCTCTCGTGGAAACCTTTAGAGGCATCCTTACTCCACCCATTTTCAAACCCCTCTTCTCAAGAACCGCCTTCATGTAAGGTATGTTGGCCCCGTTTCCAACGGCCATTGTGAGTTTGGTGAGGGATTTCTGGGCTTTGAAGGCCTCCTCGTATTTTCCGGCTCTTACCGCATCGCGAACTTTGACGAAGAACTCCGGGAAGACCGCTCCCGGACCGGAAACACAGGCCTTCCCTCCGTTCGTGAGAACGGCCGAATAGGCCGCATCGCAACCGACGACCGTGTTGAACGTACCGGGGAGGTTCTGGATCACAGACAAAGCGTACACGAAGTCGCCGCTGCTGTCCTTCACACCGACTATCCAGGGATGCTTCTGGTGAAGTCTCTTCAACACATCGACGCTTATCCAGTTCTTCGTGAGCGACGGGATGTTGTATATGTAGAGCGGGTACTCTCCCATCTCTGTAGCGATAGCGTCGTAGAAAGCGAAGAGTTCATCCTGGCTATGCTTAAAGAAGAATGGAGTGACCACGGCGGCGGCGTGAGCGCCGCAGGCTCTGGAATGCTTCAGAAGGTCGAGAATATCCTCGAAAACCGCCGCACCGCAGTGGGATATTATCGTCATTCTATCGTCGTTGGCCTTTATGAAAGCCTCGAGCGCTTTCTTCCTTTCTGAAACGCAGAGAGAGGTTCCCTCGCCCGTGGTGCCGAGCACGAACATACCGTTCACACCCTTCTCCACGAGAAAATCTACATAATTGGATATCGCACCGTACTCTATTTTCGTTCCATCGGCCGACATGGGAGTCAGTGGAGCGACACCTACACCTTCTAAAAGTCTCATCGCATTAATCCTCCTTCTGCCAGCCTCCGGGCTGCCTCTTCCATGAGCGGCGTTTCCTGCACCAGTCCCATTCTCACCCTCTGCCCCCCATTGAGCCCGTACGCCGTTCCCGGCACAACGAGAATTCCGTATTCTTTGTATAGTTTCTCGGTGAAGAGCCAGGGATCAATGCCTTCAGGGGTTTCCACCCAGGTGTACATGGCGCCTTGCGGCGGAGAGAATCTAAGGCCTATATCGCTCAATCCGTGGACGAGAGCATCACGCCTTTGCTGATACATACCGCTCAGTTCTCTGTAAAAAGAATCGGGCGTCTCTATCAAAGCCGTTGCAGCCGCTTGCTGTATCGGATAGAAGACGTTCGAGTCGATTTTTGATTTGTACAGCTTCACCGCGTCGACCAGCCTCTTGTCACCGACGATGGCGCCCACCCTCCAGCCGGCCATGTTATAGGTCTTCGAGAAGGCGAAGTATTCGAATCCCAGTTCCAGGCCGGGACGGGCCTCCAGATAACTGTGGACCGTCAGCCCGTCGAAAGCTATCTCCGAGTACGCCAGATCGCTCATCACAGCGAAGTCGTAGCGTGAGGCTATTTCCGAGAGGCTCTTATAGAAATCCAGACCGACAATTCTGCCCGTGGGATTCGATGGGTAGTTCACGATAACGATCTTCGGGCCGTGAAGTCTGGCCTTTTGTTCGATCTCATTCAAAACCCTGTCCGACTCGGCATCGCTGTTGTAGGTCAACAACTTGCCCCCGGTGAACAGAACGGCCTCGAAATAAGTCGGGTAGCCTGGATCTGGTACCATGACGACGTCTCCTGCATTAACCAGCGAGTGCAAGGCGTTGAATATAGCTTCCTTTATACCCACGGTGACGAGTACGTTGTCTTTGGGGTCTATCTCGACTCCAAAACGCTTGCCGTACCAGAAAGCCACCGCTTCGCAGAGCTCGGGAGCGCCGTGCTGGGGCGGATACGTGTGGTAGGCCGGATTGTCGAGATGCGTTTTCATGGCCTCGATTATCCAGGCGGGGGTGGGTCTGTTCGGAGCACCGATGGAAAGGTTGATCATGGGGTATTTGGATGGTTGTGTTTTCAACTTGTTTATGAAAGCAAAAGCATCCGGCCTGAAGAACTCAAGCTTTGAGCACTCCAGTTGGTATCTCATCTGTTATTACCTCCCTCGAGTTTTTTCGAAACGATTATCAACGGATAGCATACGAGTATGAAAAAAACCGATACAATGCTGAAAGCCATGAACGGGTTCAGCGTGAGCTGCATGATCTGACGGGACGTTCTGACTATCTCCACCATCCCTACCAGCGAGACTATAGATGTGTCCTTTATTGTCATCACGATCTGACCGACAATCGAAGGCATCGTCGTCTTGATTATCTGTGGCAGTATTATGAGCGTGACCTTTTTAAAGTAGCTCATACCGAGCGCTTCGGCAGCTTCGAACTGCCCTTTGTCCATAGCCACAAGACCGCTTCTGAAAACTTCCGAGAGGTAAGCGGTCGCCGTTATAGAAAGAACCACTATTCCGGTCTGAAAGGCTCCCAGTTCAATTCCGACATATGGCAGGGCGAAGTAAATGGCGTAAACGATTATCAGGAAGGGAGAGCCCCTGACGATCTCGACCAGTACGGTCAGGGTTTGCGACAGTACGGGTATTCTGTGAAACCTTACAAAAGCTATCACTATTCCCAGTATTATTCCTATGGCGAGAACAAAGGGCAGAAAGGCCAGGTTGCTCAGAAAGGCTATGCCGAGCCTGGAAAGCTGCTGCATGAGCGATATGTCCTGCATCATACCACCTTCCCGAAGCCAAACCAGCGCCTTGCACTACGCCCGGGCTCTTTCTTGCCGCTGATGAAACGGCTCAAAAGCGCGAGTATAAGATAAATGCCGAAGTACATGAGCATCGGCACTCCGAACGATTCGAAGGGCATATACGTTCTCGCGGCTATCTTTCTGGCCGTGTAGGTGAGTTCCGGTATCACGAGGACCGCGGCCAGACTCGTATCCTTTATGAGATACGAGAATTGGCTTATCAACGGCGGGAGTATCTTCTTGAACACCTGGGGAAGGATTATCAACCTCATGGTTTGAAACCATGAAAGCCCCAGCGCCCTCGAAGCTTCCGATTGTCCCTTGTCCATAGAAGCGAGGCCACCCCTCACTATCTCGGATATGTACGCCCCGCTGTTGAGAGAGAATGCGATGATAGCACTCTGAAAAGAGGTCAACATGATACCGGTTATGGGAAGCCCGTAATGCACGAAGTAGAGCTGAACGAGCAAAGGTGTGGATCTTATAAAACCCGTGTAAATTCCTACAGGAATAATTGCCAGCTTTGATTTCATTGTCGATATTATTCCAACGACGGTTCCGATTATCAAAGCAAAAACGCCGCTGAGTGCGGCTACCTTGAGAGTTTCGAACAACGCCTCGAAAAATTCCGGCAGATACTGGGATATCAATCTCATATCAAGCACGGTATCACCTACAGTATCTTGCTCAGGAATTCTTTGGTCCTTTCACTCCTGGGGTTTGTGAAGAACTCGTTTTTCGGTGTAAGTTCGATTATCTTTCCGTCGTCTAGAAAGCCTATCTTGTTGGCCACTTCTCTGGCGAAGCCCATCTCGTGGCTGACTATTATCATCGTCATGCCGCCGAGCGCCAGTTTTATCATGACATCGAGAACTTCCTTTATCATCTCCGGGTCAAGAGCCGAAGTAGGTTCGTCGAAAAGCATCAATTTTGGATCCATGGCGAGAGCTCTGGCGATCGCCACTCTCTGTTTTTGACCGCCTGATAGTTGTCCCGGATACGCGTCGTATTTGGCCGAGAGGCCTACCTGGTCCAGTAAACCCTTCGCCTTTTCGTACGCCTGATCTTTCGGAATCTTCTTGACGTGTATCGGCGCCAGAGCGACGTTGTCCATCACCGAAATGTGAGGAAAGAGATTGAAGTGTTGAAAGACCATGCCGGAGTTCTTCCTGACATAGCTGAGATTGGCGCGACTGGACTTGATGTCCTTTCCAAGGACATCGATCGTTCCCTCGTGATAATGCTCGAGCATGTTAATACACCTGAGCAGCGTACTCTTGCCCGCGCCGCTCGGGCCGCAGAGAACCAGCACGTCGCTTTCGTAAACATCGAGGTCTATGTTTTTTAGCACATGGAGTTTTCCGAATGATTTGTGTAAGCCTCTTATCCTTACAACACGCTCCATAGAATTCCCCTTTCAATTCCTGAAGTGGGATGGGGAGGACCCCATCCCACAGAATAATGTTTCCAGAACGCTCAGTCAACCACGAACGAAGGAACCCATTCTTTGCCGACATACTTTTCATATATCTTTCCGTACTCACCTGTCAGCTTTTCCCACTTGATGAACCAGTTGAACCAGTTAACCAGCGAATCGGAATCCTGGTCCTGTCTGAAGGCCAGTCCGTAAGTATCGGGTCTTACATAACCTTCCAGAATCTTCAGCTCGGGGTTCTTGTTCGCCAATTCGATACAGATCATTTCGTCGTCCATGACCGAATCGATTCTGCCGAGCTTGAGATCGGTCATCCACTCGGCCAGGTTATCGTACAGAGAGGCCTTCTTGCCCCAGGTCTGCTCGATGAAATCGGCGTGGACCGATCCCATGGTCGCGCCCATCTTAACGCTGGGAGCCGCGAGATCCTTCCAGCTGACAAGCGGGGAGTCCTTCCTTGCGATTGCCACGATTCCGGTCAGGAAGTACGGATCGGAAAAACGGATCGATTTCATTCTGGTGAGGGTCATCGACATGTTCGCGGCGATCATATCGACTTTTCCCGAGAGGAGCGAAGGAATAAGGCTTTCCCAAGCCATATCCTGCCATTCGATCTGGACTCCCATTTCCCTGGCGGCCAGTTCCATCAATTCAACCGTGAATCCGGTAGGTTTCCCGGCGGGATCTCTGTACTGCATGGGAACGGCTGTCATATCGGTGGCCACAACGATTTTTCCCTTCTTCACGATGTTCTCCAGCGCCGTTACCGCCATCGTGGAGCTCACAAGCAGAACCGCAATAACTACAAGAACAAGCAACTTCTTCATTTTTTCTTCCCCTTTCGTCTTTTAGTATGCTTACCGTCACGGTAAGTGAAAACTCATCACGGATTGAAAACAGACATAGTTTACTGGAAATTTGTTCAATAATATAGAACACTATTCAACAATGTAGTAATTCATGTAAAAACGATACCAGATAACTCCCGATAAAACAAAAACATCCTGGTCTGATTTATGACATTCTAAAACAATGTAGGGTGTTTATACCTGATTATGAAGTGCAATTTGATTTCACTGACTGTGGATGAGTGCTTTTCGACCGCTAGCTTTATGAATCTCGAGTTTAAGGAGATTAGTTGGCGAAGTCTCTATAAAGATCGTTGAGAATCTTCATCGTTCTCAGGAAAGGTTCCTTGTAGGCTTCGATCGCTTCGTCGGTCATTCTGTCTGCCGGGCCGGCGATGCTCACGGCATATCTGGCCACTCCATGGTTATCCAGTATGGGAGCGGCGATGCATTTTATGCTCTCCTCCTGCTCGATCCTGTCGTAGGAGTATCCGTTGCAGCGTATCGTGTCAATCTCTTTCTTCAACAGTTCCGGGTCCGTGATTGTGTTTGGCGTCCTCTTCACCAGCTTAACCCTTTCCAGATAGCCGTTTATATATGAGTCGGACTGAAAAGCCAGCAGGGCTTTGCCGACTCCGGTGCAGTAAAGCGAGGCGGTTACGCCGACGGTCGAATGCGGCCTCAAGGCGTGGGTGGGATGGAGGCATTCGATGTATATCACCTGATCTCTGTAAAGCGATGTGAGGTGGATCGTTTCGTTGATCCTGTTCCTCAGCTCCTCCAGATGGGGAAGTGCGATCTCCCTGAACTCCATGTTTCTTCTCATAAGACCGCTGAGCTGCAGTATTCTGTTGCCGAGCATGTAATTGTTGCCGTCCCGGGCGAGGTAGTCCAGATTCGTCATCGCGGCGAGTATATTGTGAACGGTGGCTTTGGGATAGCCGAGCCTGGCGACCATATCGCTGAATCGCCATTTGTTTTTCTCGAAAAACAGTTCGAATATCTCATCGACCTTTTTGAATGCCTTGAAGTGTTCCGTCATATTGGACTCCATTCAATATTGTCGTAAGTAGTAATAGGATATCAGAAAAATTCACGCTTTGCCCGGGGTGTCGATTTTTAGACACTCTGACTCCCGTTGAAAGTGGTCGCTCCCGCTCGAGCATGTATTTAGATCAAGAGCAGAAGAAGTGTTCTTCGTTGGGAGGTCAAAGCAACCGAGATAGAAAAACGGCGGGCTGATGGCCCGCCGAAATAGTTCAATATTGCGATTCCATTTTGCTTATACCGCTTCTACGAAGTCGCTTTCAAACTGGCTGGCATAGAGATCTGCGTAGAAGCCGCCACGTGCAAGGAGTTCTTTGTGGGTTCCCTGTTCGACGATGTCGCCTTCATTCATAACGAGAATAAGGTCTGCGTCTCTTATGGTTGAGAGTCTGTGGGCTATGACGAAGCTGGTCCTGTTTTTCATCAGGTTTTTCATAGCTCGCTGGATGAGGGCTTCCGTTCTCGTGTCGACTGAACTGGTTGCTTCGTCGAGTATGAGGACCTTTGGGTCTGCCAGGATCGCCCGGGCGATAGTTATGAGTTGCTTTTGCCCCTGAGAGATGTTCGTCTGCTCTTCGTTAAGCACCAGGTTGTAGCCGTCAGGGAGTGTGTGGATGAAGGAGTCGACATGAGCAGCCTTCGCCGCTGCGAGAACTTCTTCATCCGTTGCATTGAGCCTTCCGTATCTGATGTTGTCACGGATGCTGGCGTTGTAGAGCCAGGTATCCTGGAGAACCATTCCGAAGTTTTCCCTCAGGTCGTGCCTGGTGTAGTCATTTATGTTGTGGCCGTCCAGAAGTATCTCTCCGGAGTTGACATCGTAGAAGCGCATCAGGAGTTTGACGATGGTTGTCTTTCCCGCTCCGGTGGGCCCCACGATGGCTATGTTGTGTCCCTTGTCTACGTCACAGGAGAAGCCTTTTATGATTATCTTTTCCGGATCATAGCCGAATCTGACGTTCTTGAACTCGACGTGGCCGTGGTGGTCGACTCCTGTAACGGGGGTAGTGGTCTCGGTGATCTCCTCTTCCTCTTCCAGAAATTCGAAGACTCTCTCCGCTGCAGCGGCCGTTTGCTGGAAGATGTTCATGATGTTTGCGATCTGTGCGATAGGCTGAGTGAAGGATCTTACGTACTGGATGAAGGCTTGGATGTCGCCGACTGTTATCATCTTTCTGACGGCGAACCAGCCGCCCATTATGGTTATGAGGACGTATCCCAGGTTGCCGACGAAGGTCATTATGGGCATCATCATGCCGGAGAGAAACTGGGATTTCCAGGCGGAGTCGTACAGTTCGCCGTTGAGTTTGTCGAAAGTCTCTATGCTTTTGGCCTCTCCGTTGAAGGCCTTTACGACGATGTGGCCTCCATACATCTCTTCTATGTGGCCGTTGACCTTCCCGAGATACTCTTGCTGCTTTTTGAAGTATCGCTGGGACATCTTCACAATGAAGGCGATGAGCCCCATCGAGACCGGTAGTATGAGCATGGCCACCAGTGTTAGCTGCCAGCTTATCGAGAACATCATTATGGTGACGCCGATTACGGTCGTGATGGACGTAATGATCTGACTCAAACTCTGGTTGAGCGTTCTGCTTATGGTGTCGACGTCGTTGGTAACCCTTGACAGGACGTCTCCCTGGGAGGTCCTGTCGAAGTATTTCAGTGGAAGTCTGTTTATCTTCCTGGAAATCTCCTCTCTGAATTTGTATGTGATCTTCGCCGATATGCCAGACATGATCCATCCCTGGATATAGATAAACAGTGCGCTGAGCACATACAGTCCGAGAAGGATCAACATGGTCCTTGCGACGGAGTCGAAGTTTACCCCTTCGCCGGTACCGGTGATTTTGCCCATGATGCCTTCGAAGACCTCGGTCGTCACCCCTCCGAGTATCTTAGGCCCTACGATGGAAAACACGGCACCGGCCGCCGCGAAACAGAAAACTACGAGTATCAGTATCTGGTACTTCTTCATGTATTGAACCAGTTTCTTTAGTGTTCCTCTGAAGTCTTTGGCCTTCTCTCCCGAGCGCATCATGCCTGGGCCCATCGGACCGCCACCGCGATCTTGAGGCCTTCTTCCCTTTTCTCTGTTATCCCCGTTCATGCTAATTCCGCCTCTGAAAGCTGTGACAGTGCGATTTCTCTGTATATCTGACAGCTTTTCATCAATTGGTGGTGTTTGCCGATTCCTACAAGGTTGCCCTCATCCAGAACGAGTATCTGATCGGCGTTCTTTATCGTCGCAATTCTCTGGCCGACTATTATCATCGTGCTATCTCCAGTTTCTTCTTTCAATTTTCTTCTCAGCGCTGCGTCTGTCTTGAAGTCCAGGGCAGAGAAGCTGTCGTCGAAGAGGAATATCTGGGGCCTTTTCAGCAACGCTCTGGCTATGGAAAGCCTCTGCTTCTGTCCGCCCGATACATTTGTCCCGCCCTGGGAAATTGGGGAGTCATACCCTTCTTCTTTCGCGGTTATGAATTCGACGGCCCGGGCGATTTCGGCAGCCCTTTCAACTTCTTCCTTAGGAGCCGTTTTATCGGCGTATTTCAGGTTCGATTCTATGGTTCCGCTGAAGAGGACGCCCTTCTGGGGGACGTAGCCTATGCGCTCCCGCAGGTCGTGCTGGCTCACTTCCCGGATGTCTATTCCGTCAACCAGGACCTGGCCGCCGCAGACATCGTAGAACCTCGGTATCATGTTAAGCAGCGTCGATTTCCCCGAACCGGTAGAGCCGATGATCGCCGTCGTCTGCCCCGGGAGGGCCGTGAAGCTTATGCTGTTCAGGATGTTTTTCTCGGCACCGGGGAAGCGGTAGCAGACGTTCTTGAATTCAACAGTTCCTTTAAAATCCTGGCTGAATTTCTTCGGATTCTTGGGATCTTTTATCTGGGGATCGACTTCCAGGATTTCCGACACTCTCGCTCCGGAAACAGAGGCCCTCGGGATCATGATGAACATCATTGTCAACATGAGAAAGGCGAAGATAATCAACATGGAGTACTGAATGTAGGCCATCATGTCTCCAACCTGCATGGTTGAGGCCTCTATCTGGTGTGCCCCCACCCAGACGATGAGGAGCATAGTTCCGTTCATGACGAACATTATCGCCGGCATCAGTACGACCATTATCCGGTTGACGAAGAGGTCGGTTCTTGTAAAGTCTCTGTTCGCGGCGTCGAATCTCTCTTCTTCAAACTTCTGGGTGTTGAAGGCCCTGACGACCATGAGGCCTGACAGGTGTTCCCTTGTAACCAGGTTCAGTTTGTCTACGAGTTTCTGCATCTTCTTGAATTTCGGAAGGGCTATGGCGAACACGATCCCCACCATGCCGAGTAGTATGATTACGGCGAGGGCGATGATCCAGGACATGGAGGCGCTCTTCTCGAGTGCCCTTATGATTCCGCCGACACCTATGATTGGCGCGTAGAATACCATTCTTATTATGAGAACAACCACGATCTGTATCTGAGTTATGTCGTTCGTCGTTCTGGTAATGAGCGAGGCCGTAGAGAACTGGGCGAATTCAGAGTTCGAGAAGTTTTCGACCTTTTCGAAGACATCTCTTCTCACTGTTCTGGCCGAGGCGGCCGCTATCTTCGAAGCGATGAAGGCGACCATTATGGTGCACAGTACGCTCAGCAGGGTCATGAGAACCATTATAAAACCGGTGCGTAGCACGTAGCCGCTCTGCAGCTTCTGGGTGTTCATGCCAAGCTCTTCGTAGATTTCCTTTACGGCAAGGGCGCCCGACTGGTTGACGATGGTCTTGCCCATGACTTCGACCATGCTATCAACTTGATTCAGCATTTCGAGTCTCTGGGCTTCCGGCATTAGGCGTAGCAGCAAGAGCACGTTTGCCCCTTCCGGAATGGTGAAACCGCTGGGGGGCGCAAAGCTCCCGTTTTCCCCGACCATGCCGTTCTTGACTCCGGAATAGGCCATGAGCGCCTTGCCAAGGATTAAATTAAGACTTGGGCGATCTTCAATCTCTCCAGATTTCAGGACGTAGACATCTTTGCTCTCCAATATGGGGTACTTCTTGAGGTTTTCTTCGTAATTGGCCGATTCTTTGCTTATGAGATCGTAGTAGCTCAGGACCTGTTGCCTCTCTTCTTGACTCATGAACAGTGACACGTCATCGAACGTTTCTTTGCTTACGACCTCCGGTATGGCGTCTTCGATGCCGCCCTGCTGAATACCGACGTTTACGATATTCGACATATAATCGGGCAGGGCGAGCTCCGTCATGGCCTGGACGAAGAGCAGTGCCACCGCGACCACGATGAATACAGTGTAGGGCTTAAGGTACCTGATCAGTTTGAGCATCAGTTTTGCCCTCTTTCTTCGGATTTCTGTGATTCTTCGAGTATTGTCCTCAGCTTTTCAAGCCCTTCCAGAATAAAATCAAGATCTTCTTCTGTGGTGGTAGACAATACCCTTCTCATCTTCTGGGCAAAGGCATTGAGGTGTTTCCTTACAGGTTGGCGATACTCTTCGGCAAGGCTTATCATAACGATTCGCCTGTCTTTTTCGCTTCTCTTTCTTTCAACGATCTTCTTTTCGACGAGTCTGTCGATAATCCCCGACACCGTGCTGTTTGAAAGATCGAGTTTCCTGCTTATATCGCTTACCTTCATATCGCCATAATGATTCAGCACTCTCATAACGAGGATCTGTGATTCGGTCACGTCCATCTTCTTAAGGTCGCTCTCAAAACTCTGCTTGATAAGCGACATTATCCTCTTGATCAGTGTCAACATTTCTTCTATTTTCGAGCTCTCTTCCAACAAAACCACCTTCTTCGCACATTATTAGACCTTTCGTAGCCGGATAATATGAATTCGAATATTTCGCACACGAAATATATTGTACAGCAATAAGCCGATAGTGTCGATGGAAAAATCAAAAACCGGAACTCCATATAAGAAAACTACGGAATGGCAGTTCGGGAGCATTCGCGATGCAACACGAAGGGGTGTTTCAGGACAGATTGTTCCTTCACTCAGTATTTTAGAAAGGATGTGTATTGCACTCGATGTTTGATATTCATCGATACTTAATAATTATAGTTTGACAACTATCAAACCAGGTGTTATGATCTAACTGTAAGAGATACATCGAACTAAGGGGAGGGAGCATGAATGAAACCAACGAAAGTCAGATCAGTGAAGGAAATTTTCGACCAGATAGAAAGAGTCAAGGTAGACGCCCTCAAGTTCGGAGCCTTCTACCGCTTCTAAGAAGCAGAAAGAGAACATAACAGAGCCCCTTCAACATAGAAAGTCATTGGAGTCCCTAAAAGGGACTCGTTTTTTTATAGCCGAGCATGCTGTCAACATCAAAGCAAAAGGCAATATAAAAAAAGAAGGGTCTCGCTGGAGACCCAATGTCATCTTTTCTTTCCGTGGGGGAAAAAGGGGGGTTGCTTTGTATGTTCGGTTCTACTGGTGTGCCTTTTAATTAGAGAGCCAGAAAATTACCCAGTCTTGCAGAATCCGATCTCGCTTTGTCTATGGCTTTCTGAATATCTCTAATTCCTGTGAAAGTCCTTTTTCTCATATCAATCGCTCCCGCAAGTTCGATATTTTTCTTACATAATGATCATAACACCTGGTTTGATAGTTGTCAAACTATAATTATTAAGTATCGATGAATATCAAACAATACTGGTATGAAGATCATTCGGCTTCCATTATATGTTGACTCTAAAGACCTCGGGCCAAAGAACGGATTATGAACATACTTTTTTGGCGAATATACTGCTCTATTGTCGGCATTCATGGATGATCATATGCCGGCTGTTTGCTTATTCTGCATCTTGAGGAATTGGTTCTAAGCATATCGAACACCTTGTGTGGTATAATTCTATTCATATCGAACCTGGAGTGTGGCTTTACTTGCGAATGGTTCCCGGATATGTTGAATTAGTTGAAATTCTCATGGCGTGCGCTTACGCCGACAAAGAGAGTTATTTCGATTCAGTTTCGGAGGATCTGGGCGTCGACTTTAAGCCGGGTGAAGAACTGGTACGTTTTCTCCGGTTCTTGAGAGACGATTCGAACTGGCCGATAAAGGTGGCCGTGAACGTATTTTCCGAAATAAAGGATAGCGTGATCTTCTTCTGCGATATGCCTCCCTCTTCTGGAAAGATAGTTACTGTCGAAGAGACTATGGAAAGCCTCAAGAACGATTTCAGAGGCAAGGCCAGATGCGTGGTCGAGAGTATCCTTCTGAACAACTTGAACTTCTCGAAGGAAGAGGTCGAAAGGGCGCTGGGGGGCGATCTAAACATAGTAGCCGAAGCTGTCGATAGGGCTAGCGACCTTTCTGAGAACACGACCTGGTTCATTACGCAGCTGGTGAACTTCCCGCAACAGTCGCAGGAGATTCTCATGTTCGCCCTGACGGTTCTGAAGAGGTATTACGAAGATTCGGGGCTCAGAAAGAAAAACCTGGGCTGTATAAACGAGACCATGGAATCCTTCGGTCAGGAGGAATACAAGGAGGTCGCTTCCGGCTTTCTGGAGCTCTACGGAGTGACGGCCAGGGACGAGTCTCCTCTGTATCTCCTTCTGCAGAATACGCTCCAGTATCCGGGCGTGAGATACGCCTACGCCTGCGACAAGCAGTTCGTCGTTCTCAACAACCAGCTCAAGCAACTCGAAGAAATCGTCAACCCCTATATCACCGACCACATTCTCAGACTCTTTCTCAAGAATTTCTCCGATCCAACGAAAATGCAGATCATGGTGGCCGTTTCTCAAGAACCCAGGTATGTAGACGAGCTGGCCAAACTTTTAGGCCTTTCCAAAGCGACTATCTCTTACCACCTCTCTTCACTGGGAGAACTGGCGCTGGTCACCGGCAGAAAGGACCGCAGGAGGATATATTTCTCGCTCAACCGCAAACGGATCGAGAGCATTATCAAGAGGCTGGAAGCCTTTTATGAAGAGAGTGATGACTCTTGGAAATGATAGCGGGATACTTCGAGATCTACGATCTCACGATGGCCATACACTTCTCTCTCAACACCGGCCCGGTCGAAAAAGTTCTAAAGACACTCGGTGTCGATTACGAGCCGACCAAAGAACTGATCGACTTCCGTGATACGCTTCTCCAGGACGGTGAATGGACGACGAGGATGTACACCACCTTCATGAACGAACTGGGTGTCATGGCTCCGATACTCTTTCCAATAAAGCAGAAGATGCTCGACGGGATGATAGTCACGATAGAGGAGAGCCTGAATATATCCGACGAGGGCCTCCAGATGATCAGGGAAAGATTTATACAGGTTTTCGCCGACCGGCGGCTAAAGGTTTCTCACGAGACTCTCATCAAGATGCTTCTCGAGCAACCCTCCGAGGTGGCGCGGGCCATAGATACCATAGAGGGAATCAGCACCGATACCATATGGTTCATAAACCAGCTGTTCTTCTTCCCCAGGACCGCCATGGACTTTCTGGTGGCCAACACTCTCAAGATACTGAAACTGTACGAAAAGAGCGGCTTGCGCGAACTCAATCTCAAAACCATAAGGAACTATCTCGAAAACCAGTCCTCTCAGAAGATAAAGGATGCCTTTTCAAACTATCTCGATTACTACGATATAACTCCCGATGAGAGCAAACCGCTTTATATAGCGCTTCAGAACTCGGTCTCTCACACCAATTCTGGCCTGATGACCTATCCTACCTTCCATCTCTTGATAATGGGGCTGGAAGAGGTGACTCAGGACTTCTCCGGAAGAATTCCCAGAGAAGTGCGTCTTCAGAGCCTGTTGAAGATGCTCTCCGACGAAACCCGTTTCAGGATACTCAAAAGACTCAACACTCAACCCGTACCGCAGAAGCGCCTCGTAGAGTTCACCGGCCTGGCAAAATCGACCATCTCTTATCATATGGGGCTGCTTTTCAAGTCTTCGCTCATAGACATAGATCCCTTCAGCAATATAGTCTCCGTCAGGAAGGAGACTTTGAGAAAGGCGGCGGCCGATATCAGGAACCTTCTGGCGATAAAGGAGAAAAAGTTGTGATCAAAGCTGTGATTTTCGATATGGACGGAGTGATGATAGATTCGGAAAGGCTCTACAGGGAGGCCTGCGCGGAAATAGTAGGTCGTTACGGCGGTGCGATAACGCCGGAGCTTTTCGAGAAACAGATGGGACTGAAGATGGAGGAGACGCAGAGAGTGGTCGTGGAAATAGCCAATCTTCCCCTTACACCCCAGGAGTTTGGAAGGATGTACATCGAGCGCTTCCTGGAGATCGCCAGAGAAAGGCTCGGTCCAAACCCCGGTCTTGTAGAGCTTCTGGAGTTTCTCACTCCCCGCGTAAAGCTGGGTATAGCCTCTTCGACCGAGAAGGGCGTGATTATGGAGATCGTCGAGCAGATAGGTGTTGGCCGCTACTTTCAGGCGATAGTTGGGGGAGATGAAGTCTCCAGATCCAAGCCGGATCCGGCGATTTACCTTCATGCGGCCGGTCTGTTGGGCTGCGATCCGGAAGAGTGCATAGTGATCGAAGACTCCCCGAACGGTATAAAGAGCGGCACGGCGGCCGGAATGGAAGTTCTTGCAGTCCTGCACGACGAGAACAGACACCTGGATCTCTCAGGCGCCGGCAGGGTATTCGAAAACTTGATCGAAGTTGGAGAGTATCTACGGCGAAGCGACGGACTGTCGAGTCGCAGGCGCTAAACCTTCACCCTGTACCAGTACTGATAAGCCTCTTCGAAACTGAGCGACGAGTATAGCTTTATAGCTACGTCGTTCACTATATCCACCTGAAGATATGCTACCCGGGCTCCCTCTCTCCCGCCGAGCGCCATCAGTTTTTCGGTGAGTTCTTTGCCGTAGCCCATTCTCCTGTATTCCTGACCGATCGTTATGCCGAAGAGACCGAAGTATTCGTCCTCCCTGACGGCCATGGCGCAACCTACGGCCTCCTCGCTCTTCTTCAGGATGAGGTAGTAAGCGTCGGGGACTATCGAGTCGAGTATCCTCCCCAGCCAGTGTTCGTTTTCCGCGGCTTTCTTGCTCAACCTGGTGAAGGAACCCAGCCACTCTCTGGAGGGAGTGGTGAAGATGTCGAGATCGGATAGATCCCTCGTCGCTCCTGAGAGCTCATTTGTCAGGACTATTGCGCGGTCTCTTTCGACGTAACCCTGGCTTTCCAGTGCTCTGTCCAGCTCGGATGGAAGAGATATGGATGTCATCTTGAAGATAGTCTGGAGTCCCCTGCTTGAGCAGAACCGTTCCGCTTCGTTGATCTTTCGCATCAGATCCTCTCTCGATTCGTAAAGGGGGAGTATGGAATTGGCCCTGTTGGTGTAACCCCCGGCGCACCTCATAACCCAGCCGTCGTAGAATCTTACATACACACCCGGCCACGCGTTCATGGATATCTCTTCGAGTTTGCGTATGTCCAGCATCAAAACCTCCGTGTCGTTTGTATGCAATATTATAGCCTTTCTACGGCCTCTTTCTCTCGCCCCTCACTTTCTCCGATCGATGATAAAATAACTGCGTGACAAAGGGGGTATGAATGGTGGAAGAAAAGCGTCTAGACCAGAACCTGTACTCGACATATCTCTCGAGAATCAATTCGGTCCTCGACTACATAGAGCAGCATCTGGCCGAACCCTTGACACTCGAAGAACTCTCCGATGTTGCCAATTTTTCGAGATTCCACTTTCACAGGATTTTCTCTGTCTTCATGGGAGAAACGCTTTCGCATTTCATCTGGCGTCTCCGTCTGGAGAAAGCCGCCGTTCTTCTGGCCAACGACTCGAAAAAAACCGTCTCGGAAATCGCCCTGGACTGTGGATTTTCAAGCCCATCCTCCTTCAGCCGGAGCTTCAAGAAGTATTTCGAACTAACTCCTCTGGAGTGGAGGAAGGAAAAGCTCGAACAGAGCAATCTCGATCAAGAGGAAGGCAACTACGATCATACACATAGCAACGAGAGAAAGGCATCTTTTCCGGCTCCTATCTACAATCGTAGTGTGGAAATCATGATGAGGAGGACGAACATGGAAAAGATGGGCAAAAGCGTCACCATCAAGCAATTACCGGAAACCGACGTGGCCTATGTGCGTTACATAGGACCTTACGCGGGCGACGAGAAGCTCTTCGAAACTCTTTTCAACAAGCTTTGCGCCTGGGCCGGACCGAGGGGACTTCTCCAGAGATCCGATGCGCAGTACCTGATTATCTATCACGACAACCCCGACGTCACCGAAGAAGATAAGTTGAGGTTGAGCGTCTGCGTGACGGTGCCGAAAAACACCCGGGTCGAAGGAGAGATAGGAAGGATGACCATCGCGGCGGGAGAGTACGCCGCGGCACGTTTCGAACTGGATTCCAGCGAGTACGGAAAGGCCTGGGACTGGCTTTACGGCCAATGGCTGCCCCAGAGCGGGTATCTCCCCGACGACAGACTGCCCTTCGAGCTGTACCCGACGGACGTAAAAAGCGAGTGCGAAGACAAGAAAGTGGTGGATATCTATCTGCCGGTCAAGAAGATTTGAAGTGTAGCGGGGAGTCGATCTCCCCGCTTTTATTAAGGTTCTCCGACCACGTTGCGTACGAACCAGTTCATCGAGAGGAGCTCGTCGTCCGAAGGCCTTTCTCCGGCCGAGCATCTCATTTTACCGCTCTGATCGTAGAGAGGTCCTTCGAAGGGATGAAGATCGTTGGAGATTATCTTCTCCCTTTCGGCTCTAACATTATCGGAGATAGTCTGAGGTACCAGCGGGCTCATCGATATGTCTACGATCGCGTCTTTAATTCCACCCCAGTACTGGTAGCTCTTCCAGTTTTTGTCCATAACCTCCCTCACGACCTTCTCGTAAAAGACACCCCAGTTCCACACCGGAGAGGCCAGGAAGGTTTTAGGCGAAAACGTGCTCATATCTGCGTTATAACCTATTACATAAACTCCTCTATCTCCTGCCGCCTGAACGGCCGCCGGCGATCAGACCGGTAAGATAACCCGGTTCGCATATCCTGCCGAAATAAGTCCCGAGGTTCTCAGAGGTTTTATAGCCGGAGCAATGCATGAAAACCGTTTCAGGATAATGTGCCGCGATCTCCACCACGTCGTCCATGAACCCGAAACTCGTACTGAAGACGATATCGAAACCGTGCCCGGCAAAACTTCGCATGATTTCAAGGTCCTGCTCACCTTCGACCACGTTTTCCGCATACCCGGTCTCGATCTCACGACCGAAAACCTTTTCCAGATAGAGTCGCCCTTCGTCATGCTTTTGAGACCAGCCGCCGTCGTTGGCGGACCCAACATACACAAAACCGACTCGAAGAGGCGCCGCCTGGATCGATGCCGCAAACAACAGAATTAGCAAAGAAACCAATCTTACTTTCAAGTAGACACCTCCTTTGTTCTCTGCCTGCCAAAACAAACATTTTTGCCCGCAACTTCCGCCCCTGTTTCCGATCGTCTGGAATTATAACAGCGATCGGCTAAAGTGGGATATCTTTCAAACACCCTCTATAACTGAAACGTGAGGGAAGAGCGGTTCATAGTTCCGACGCTGCGCGCCAGGTTCTTCGTTGGTTAAGAAGAGCGAGAAGAGTAGAGGGAGACTTAAGAGATGAGATCCCGTTTAGTAATCCTGAATAGGAACATTTCAGGACAGGCTCCACGGGATGACAGTCTTGCTCCCTTTCCGTCATGCCGTACCCCCCTCTCCTACTCGATGCCCTCGCCCACAACGCACAACCAACAACGGTTCTTGAGAGGATTCTCTCCTTCTCGTGAGCGAAGCGAACTCTCGACACTCTTTCTCATGTTTTTCACCCACAACAGTTCATAGAAAGCCGACTGGCCTGGTAAAAAAATGACGGAGGGGTTAGCCTCCGTCGTTATGGAATTCTAGATATTTTTTATTTGCTAAAGCAGCATATCTATGTACGCGGCGTGCGACCAGAGGAGAGGCGAGGCGATCTCTCCCCATTTCTCGACCCAGGGTGCATACATTCTTTCTTCAAGCAGGTTTTCCGGAACTTGCTCGGGTAGAAAACCTTTGGAGTCGGCTTTTCTCTCTATCCATGCTTTGATTTCTTCGGAAATATCTCTTTCGTTGTTCGATTTCAGATGACCGGCTAGATAAGCGCTCAGCAGTATCCAGCTACCGCCACCGAAATATGTATCTTTTCTGTACCTCTTGAGGCCTCCGTCGAAGTAGAGTTCGTTCATCACGGTTCGTGCCGTCTTTTTCATGAGAAGTGAATCGCCGTCAAGAAGTCCATAAGGATAGGATGCCCAGATAAGACTCGAATCGACTTCATCGGCAGCGTTCGATTTCTTGAGCCGGCCGTCGCTCGTCAGCTCTTCCAGTATAAAATCCATGATGTCTCTCCAGGCGGTCTTCCTGTTTATGATACCTTCGATCGCCTTCAATCCCGCAACTATGGAGAGCAGCGTAGAGGTATGTACCATGGTGGGAGATTCTTCCCAGACATCATAGCACGGGAGTCTCCACACTCGTTCGAGATACCTTGCGCATAGATCGCAGATTTCGCAATCGCTCTGATCCAGGAGTTCGGGCCTCTCGGCAACGACCCATAGAAAAGTGCCGTAACCGTCACTCTGGGCGTTTGTCCAGTTATCTTCGCTGTAAAATCCCTCCATGGTGTATCTTGTCGGTAAGAAGCTGTCCAGTGTAACGCTCCCCACGGTAGCCTTCTGGAGAGAATCGCGGTATCTTTTAAGAACGGCCAGACCCCATCTTATGAACCGGGCCGAACTCTCTTTCCTTCCGGCTTTCTCCATCGCGTGCGCCACGAAGGAGCCGTCTCTGAACCAGCAGTAACCGTACTGCGAGAAGTTGGGCGAGGCTATGTAACTTCCGTGTTTGCTTTGATTGGCTTCAATTATCGCTGTCGATCTTTCCAGTAAGTCCATTATCTGATTTCTCTCCACTCTATTTTTATTATTCCCGATTCAACGCCGGATATTCTTGCCAGTCGTCTCGCCAGGCTGCTTAGTCGCACTCCGAGATTTTCTGGAAATTCGCTTCCGACGTACAACAGTCCCGTCTCTTCCTGTGACCAGTTCGTTCCGAAGAGAGTGCCGTCGGGTGGGATGCTGAGGGGTATTACCGATCCCTTTCTGAGGAAAACTTCAGTTCTCTCTCCATCTATTGCGATCTGCCCTGAATGAGTTCGGCCGTTCCAGAGATTCACCCAGTGACCTTCAGGAAGGGAGATCTTTCTCTCTTTCATCTCTTCGTCAACGGCGGGCGAGACAACCATATCTCTTCCAAACATATATGTGAGGCCCTCCGGATCATTCTCTTTCTCTATCAGCAGCAGCGGCAGCGTTAAGGGAAGACCTGCCTGTGCAGCGTGGAGAGACTCTCTGTAGATATACGGCGAGAGTGTCATTCTCAGGGAGGCGAAGTTTCTGTAATAATCAATGATACTTTCGTCTTCCCAGGCCTTTGCCAGGTTCCATGGAGTCCTCTCGGAAGAGGGCGAGGGATCGCCGGAATCCTCCGAATGAAGCTGAAAGACAGGCGTGAAGACGGCCAGCTCTATCGATCTTCTGTACAGCTCCATAGAAGGGACCTCTCCGCTGAAACCGGCTATATCCCATCCCCAGAAGGGGTTGCCTGAAATAGAGACATTGAGTCCGGCCGTTATGTTGTCGCGAAGGGCCTCCCAGGTCGAATCCTCATCGCCTACCCAGAAAAGAGTATGCGCCGGGGACCTGGTGTAGCCGGCGCGGCTGAAGAGAATCCCGTCTTCTCTCAGTATGCCGGCGATAGTCTCGAAGTATCTTTCGGGATAGGTGTTTCTAACTTTCGCAGCGCTTCCGGCGGCCGTAAGAGTGTCCCTCCCCCAAAGGTGTTCGCCGCCGTCGGTCTTGAAGCCATCGACTCCAAGTTCTTCGACGAGGTACTCCCTCTTTGAAGCCCACCATTTAGCCGCTTCTTCGTTGTAGAAATCAACTACTACGTTGCCTTCGTGCCAGCGGGCCACCGGAATCCTGTAATCGGAACCGTCTCCGGTTCTTGCAAAGTATCCTCTCGAACTACCGTAACGGATATCTATTGCCGGCTGAGGCGTCGATTCGTCAAAACACTTAATAACGGGGATCTGCCATAGCACCAGCCTTATACCTCTCTCATGAAGCTTGTTGATCATCTCCACAGGATCGGGCCACGGTTCATGGAATCTGAAGTCTTTCAGATTGAACTTGTCGTCGCCGGAAACGGGATCGTACTCCGCACCGTTGAAAATATAGAAAGTCTGCTCGTCGGCCCAGGCTTCAACAACGAGCGTGGTTGCGGGTAGATCTCTCTCGACCGTTTCCCTGAGAACTTCCATGACTTTCTTCTGACTGTTCCACTGGTTGGCAGATAGCCAGGGGCCGAGCGCCCAGAGCGGTGGCGGGCAGGGTTTGGCGATTTTGTAAATCTTTTCGATCGCTTTCAGAGGAGAGTCTTCTTTCCAGAACCGGATTTCCGTACCTTCAATCGAACAGCCCCTTGTGTAGATACTTAGCGTTATCTTCGAATCATCTATTTTGAACGAAGAGAGAAAGCCAGTGTCTATAAGAAGTGCTCTTCCCCTGTCTGAAAGGATAAAAGGTACCGGAGCGTATCCTCTGGATCTCTGGACCTTGTACTGATCGTAAACATGGATATACCTCTCCTCGTCTTCAGGTATGGTTATCGCATCGAAGTGTTCTCCAAGACCATAGAAGCGTTCTCCTTCTTCTCTTTCAAAAATGATTTTCAGGTCGTACAGTTCCTTCCCGTCCGTTAAGACATATGCCTCCTTGAGGCAGTCACAGCTGGTGCCATCACTTCGATTCACCGCCAGCCTGTCGTTTTTAAGGGAAAGAAATCTCTTTGCTTCTATCCACCTGCAAACGGTGTATTCGTACCACTCTGAAGTAACGTAAGTGGAGGGTCCACGACCGGCGATGAATCTATACCTGACCGTTACTCCCGCATTCTCGCCGTCTATATTTACTTCCCAGTGAGCCTTGCCGCCATGATTAAGCTGATACTGGGCACGCCTTTTATATCTCCTGCTATCGCTCTGGACTTCGATCCAGGCTCTCTGACCGACGACCATGGGGTCGGTCACGAACCTGACCTTCACACAACCACCCTCCAGGGGCTCACGTGGTTCTCTTTCGCACCCTTGAACTATGAAATACGGGTCGTCTATCCCGAACGGAGTGTGAATTATCTCCATGTTCCTCCCCCTTTCATCTGCCAACAGTGAAGAGCTCGCTCTCTATCACTCTGTAGATACAACCCAAAGTCCAGGCCTTCTCGCCGATTATGTCAATGTCGAACTTCACGGCATCTGCCAGGCTGGAGAAGGCGTTTTTCTTTGCATAGTTTATCGATTTCTCAAGAAAAAGGGCCGAAAACTCGAGGGCCTCCCCACCTATTAGCACGTAGTCGGGAGCGAATATATTCACAAGATTCTTCAGGGCGATTCCAATATCGGTCGCGTATTCGTCGAATACGCTTTCGGTGCTTGCCCTGTCGATCTCCAGAGCTCGTTTCAAGAAATGGATTTCCGAGGTTTCCGTTGCCCTTAAAGAACCGTACAACTCTTTTAGCTCCGGGGAGGCGGTTATTGAGAATAGTTTTCGCGCTAGAACTTCGAAAGAGGCGTGAGCCTCCAGACAGCCACGACTACCGCATGTGCAGAGGTTTCCGTTGTGTTCGATCGTCATGTGGCCGAATTCGCCGCTCCCGGCGCCTGTCAGATGAAGCTTTCCGTCGATCGCCACGGCACCGCCTATACCGATTCCCAGAGTGATGAAGACACAGTTCTTGTGATTATCGACATTTCCTTTCCAGAACTGGGCCAGCGCGAAGGAATCAACGTCGTTCATAACGAAGGCTTTAGCGGCACAGCCCGCCGAAATCATTCTGGCTATGGGTATGTCATTCCAGTTGAGCAGGAAGGAGTTCTTTACGACTCCTCTGAGAAAATCCACAATACCTGAAACGGCAATCCCGATTCCCAGAAGCCTCTCGCCTATAAGCTCGCTCCATTTTCCCAGAATTTCACCCGTTGCCGATACCACCTCTTGGGGAACCGTGTTCTCCATAAGCTTTCTCTCGCTAGCCAGAACAGAGCCCGAAAGATCGGTCAGCGAATAATCAAGATATCCAACGCCTATTTTGAGACCCAGTACACACGATTTTCCCTGTCGTACATTCAGGAGAATAGGTTTTCTCCCTCCCGTAGAGTCGGCAACACCGGTTTCCTCTACCAATCCAATCTCTATTAAGTCTCCCACTACTTTGGTTACCGTGGCCGGGCTCAAACCTGTCATTTTTGCCAGGCTCGCCCTGTCGATACCGTCGCTTTCGTATATAGCTCTCAGGAGCAGTTTTTCGTTTATCTCTTTCATTATCTCTTTGCTAGCTTTACTCGCCACGGCAAAAACCCCCATAGAGAGGGCCGGGGAAACCCCGGCCCTGATTCAATCAGTTATTAGTTCAACTTGATAGCTTTTTCGAGTTCGGCCTGGGCATCGTCGAGAGCTTTTTGCGGAGTCTTGTCTCCATAGCGGGCAGCCTCAAGATGTCTGTTAACTATGTCGGCCATTTCGTTGAACTGTTCTATCACTGGCGGTGTCACCAGATAATCCAGCGATCTGAAGACGACTTCTTTGCTGGCTGGAGGTGTGGTCTGCTTGTATAGCTCAATGATCTCGGGGTAGGTTACAGGAGGTAGCTCCCAGCCAGCTTCGATTCTGATCTTAGCGACATCGAGGTCTCCTGAAAGGAAGCTGATCCACCTGAAGGCCGCATCTACGTTCTTAGAATCTTTGCTAATTGCAAGACCGTTTGCGAAAAAGTGGGTTGCTTTGCCTGTGTTGCCAGGCTCAACCGCTATATCCCATTCAAAATCGCAAGAGTTTTTGAATGTCGAGAATGCCCATGTGCCGGTAACGATCATTCCGATTCTTTCTACTTCGAAGAGGTCCCAGTCGCCCATTCCGGCCATCTGAGCATCATCCGGCATAACATTGTACTTGAGAATTCTATCCACCATGAACTGGAGTGTTTCAACGTTCTGCGGGGTGTTCAGGGTGAAGGCCGTCCTGTCCTCGTTGAGAATACTGCCTCCGTTTTGCTGAACCATCTTGTAGAACTCCCAGAACTGAACGGGCTGATAAACCCCAAAGGCCATCGCATCTAGCGCCCTGATTTTCTTGGCAGCCTCGAGTTCGTCGGCCCACGTCCAGTCGTCGGTTGGATATTCTACGCCGGCTTTGTCGAAGAGATCTTTGTTGTAAATCAAAACCACGTTTGAAAAACTGAACGGCAGTCCATACTGTACTCCGCCTTCAGAAAAGGCGTGCAGAGCCTTTTCGTTGAGGACACTGGTGTCGAAACCGGAAGTTGCTACCAGGTCGTTGAGGTTCAGCAATACACCTTTCTTGGCGTAAGTGTAGAAGTTCTCATAATTCAGTTCAAATGCATCGGGGGCGTTTCCACCGGCTACTACGGTCATTAGTTTTGTGAAATAGTCGCCAAAACCAACGGTTTCAATCTGCACCTTAATATCCGGGTTCTGCTCTTCGAAGATCTTTCTCATCTCTTCAAGATACATCGCATTTGCATCTGCTGAAGAGAAGTTCATGAACTTGATGGTTGTCACACCGAGTAGAGAGGTTGTCAGTGCCATTGAGGCAACCACTAGAACTACCAGAAACCTTTTCATTCGATCACACTCCTTTTAGCCTTTTATACCACCTACACTGAGCCCCTGTTCGAAGTATCTCTGAGCGAATGTGTAGATCAGCAGTATTGGAATCATGGATATCAATGCGCCGGCCATAAGCATGTTGTAGTCGCTCTGATGCTGACCGTTAAGCAGGCTGAGACCGACAGGGAGGGTCATCTTGTTCTTGTCGGTGAGAACTATCAGCGGCCACAGATAATCGTTCCACGCCCCCATGAATGTGATGACCGTCAATGTGGCAATGGCCGGCCTGGAGAGGGGAAGTATCATTTTGAAGAATATTCTCAGATGAGAGGCCCCGTCCAGAACTGCCGCTTCAACGAAGTCGTCGGGAATCGTTCTCATGTACTGCCTGATCATGAAGGTTCCGAAAGCGTTGAAAAGTGAGGGTAGCATTATACCCACATAACTGTTGAGTAGCGAAAGATGCTTGAGGGTGAGATAGTTGGGTATCATCGTGATGTTTGCAGGGATCATCATCGTGGCGATATATATACCGAACAAGACTTCCCTCCCTTTGAAGTTGATCTTCGAGAAGACATAGGCGGCCATGCTGGCTGACATGACCGTGACAAACGTGATCAGCACAGATATGAATATGCTGTTGAATATAGCCTTGTCAAACGGGAATATATCGAAGATCTTGACGAATCCGTCGAAGCTTATCTCATCCGGAAGCCACTGGATGGGCAACACCGTAAGGGCTTTGGTCTTCTTGAGCGATGTGGATACCATCCAGAAAAACGGCAGCAGGGTGAAGAAGGAAAACAGCAGCATCACCAGATAATAGGCGGTTCGCCTCGAAATCCTCTTAAGATTCATAATGCACCCACTTTCTTTGCATCTTCCACTGGATCAACGTTACGGTGAGAATGAAGCAGAAAAGTATCCAGGAAAGGGCGGTTGCGTAACCCATCTTGTAATAAGTGAAAGCGTAGTTGTATATCCTTTCCATCATCGCCTGGGTCGATCCATGGGGGCCTCCTTTAGTCATCACCATGACCTGGGGGAAGAGCTGGAAAGAGTTTATTATGGCCATGATGAGTACAAAAAACATCGTTGGTGAAATTAGAGGCAAAGTTATAAATCTGAACTTATGCCACCTTTTCGCACCGTCTATCGACGCCACTTCGTAATATGAGGGATTAATGCCTTGCAGGCCAGCCAGAAAGATCAGCCCGAAGAAGCCCATGTCCTTCCAGACGCTCGCCAGCACTATGCCGGGCATCGCCCAGACTTTGTCGTAAAGCCAGGAGGGACCCTGCAAACCGAAGATACCCAGAATCGAGTTTATCGGACCGTAATAGGGACTCAACAGCCATCGCCAGAGCATCGCAGCGGCAACCCAGGAACTCAAAACGGGAATATAGAATATTGTTCTGAATACACCCGTAAATTTCGTTCTTATGTTGAGAAGCATCGCCAGGGACAGTGAAGCGATTATCATGAGCGGTATGTACAGCACTATATAATAAAGAGTGTTGCCCAGCACCCTCCAGAACTCCTCGCTCGCGAATATCTTTTTGTAATTCTCGAGACCTATGAAATTCGCCCTGCTCAAAACATCCCAGTCTGTAAGGCTCAGAACAAAGGAGTACACTATTGGAAAGACTTGAAAGAAGATGAACCCGCAGATGCTGGGCAAAAGGAACATTAGAATAACTAGCCTCTTTCTTGCCTTCTTCTTCATTAATTGATCCTCCCCAAAAGATACTTCCTTCACTGAATAAACTAAGTTGATTATACTTCTTACACACACCTTTACAAACTTCAAAGAGGGGAAATCACAAACAGTTATGCCCGATAATTGGCGTTTATTGGTCGCAATCTTCTAATTGCTACAGAAATCAATCTTCGCTTTAAAAACCACGGTAAAGAAACCAAACGCGAGATGACGGCTTTGTTGTCCTGAAAGTCTCAAACAATGCACAAATAGTGGTTGTTCGTTGTTGGTTAAGAAGAGCGAGAAGAGTAGAGGGAGACTTAAGAGATGAGATCCCGTTTAGTAATCCTGAATAGGAACATTTCAGGGCATGCTCCTCAGGACAGGCTCCACGGGATGACAGTCTTGCTCCCTTTCCGTCATGCTGGGCTCCGATCCGTCATCTCCATCTTTCGAAAAAACGGAAGGAACCGTTATCCGTCATCCGTTGTCCGTCCAGTTCCCACAAAATCCCATATTCCTGCCAAATTTCTCCCAAGAAGAGATCATACAATTGTGCTGAAGAAGACGATGAGAATTTTGTCTGACATAGATGAGAGAATACGAGTCTAGAAGTCATCACCCAGAATCCCTATCTACCCCTGAAAAGGCCGATCGTGAGAGCGGTAACACCGGACCGTATAGGTAGCAAAAAACAAGTCAAGCGGTCCGGTTTTTTAGATTCGAAAAGATAGAATATACTTGAAGTGCGATTTTCTGTCGATACAGAGGTGGTAACCATGTCCATAAGGATAAACCTTGTGGAAGACGAAAAAAGTTTGAACGACGTGTTGACTTCCTACCTTCAGAGAGAGGGCTGGGAAGTTAAATCCTTTTACAACGGGGGTGACGCGTTCGAGGAGATCGACGACAGACCGGATCTGTGGATACTGGATATCATGCTTCCGGGCGTTGACGGCTTCGAGCTGTTGAGAGAGATCCGCAGCAGGAATTCCACGATGCCGGTGATCTTCATCTCGGCCAGAGATAAAGATATAGACAGAGTTATAGGCCTTGAAATGGGAAGTGACGACTATATGCCCAAGCCCTTTCTGCCGCGTGAACTGGTCATAAGGGTCAAAAAGATACTCGAACGTGTACAGACTACCGGAGAGCTGGTGTCGATACCTCCTTACACGATAGATGAGAGCAAGCGAAAGGTCACCGTAGATTCTTCACCAGGGACCCCCGTCGAGATCGAACTTACGTCGATGGAGTTCGATCTTCTCATGCTATTCGTTCACGGAAGGGGAAAGCCCTTTTCCCGCGATCAGATACTGGATAAGATCTGGGGTTACGATCACTACGGAAGCGACAGGGCGGTGGACGATCTGGTCAGGAGGTTGAGGCGAAAGATGCCCGATTTCAAGATCGAGACCATCTACGGCTTCGGCTACAAAGGCGTAGATGTATGAAGAGGTTCGGTCTTTCCAGCCAGATATGGCTTCTCTTCGGCCTTGTGATGCTACTTCTATGTGTGATACTCGCCGTGGTCTTCAGGTGGTCCATAAGGGATTTCTTCACGACAGAGGCTTACATGACGATAGAATCGGCCCAGGAAATGAAGTTGCTTGAACTACAGGGTGGGCTGGTTCCCGGAAGCAATATTTACATGGGCGACCTGAAGAATATTAGGGACGTCGGTCACATAATCGTCCTGAATAAAGAGTACGGTCTTCTCGAGGAGTACCTGGAGGGCTGGAGGTTGAAAATAACCGGTCCCAACGTAAGGGAGGACTTAAGAACGGGCTCCGGCCAGTCCTTCAAACTGGAGATCTCGAGTATAGTCATATGGGGTACCATCTCCCCGGATATACTTCCCCTTCTTGGTGAGATAAGAGAAAACGCCGAGCTACAGAAGGCAAAATCCGTTCGTTATGAAACCGATATCGGGAACAGGAAACTCTTCTATGTCATAAGATCGGAAGAGCTTTCCGACAGAAATATCACTTTCATCTCCTATATGTGGGATACCTACAAGAACACACTCTCCAGCACGCTTTTCTCGCGTCTATTTCTTGTTATTGCAGTCGTTGTGATTCTAAGCCTGATAATCGCCATACTCTTTTCGAGATACCTGACGCGACCGTTGAAAAAACTCTCCGAAGATGTTAAAGCCATAGCCGCGAGAAACTGGGACAAACCCATCTCGATAAACCGCAAGGACGAGATCGGCGAACTGGCCGATTCGATGGAGATGATGAGAGCCAGCCTTAGCGAACAGGACAGAGAACAGCAGGCGATGCTTCAGTTCATCTCTCACGAGCTAAAAACACCGGTTATGGTTATCAGAAGCTATGCCCAGGCCATAAAGGACGGCGTCTATCCTGGTGGAGACCTCGATAGCGCCATAGATGTTATAGACAGGGAAATACAAAGAATGGATATGAGGGTGAAAGATCTGCTTTTCATCACGCGCCTTGAATATCTGTCCAGACACAACCTGCAACTCGAGACGATAGATCTTTCCGAGCTCATAGAGAGTGTCGCCGGAAGGTTCTACTACCAGAGAGCCGATGTGGAATGGGATCTGAGGCTGGAGAAGATTCCGGCGTCGGTCAACGAAGAACAGTTCTCGATAGCCATCGAGAACATCCTCACCAACCAGCTGCGTTACGCCAGGCAGAAGATCGAGATCGAGCTCAAGACAATCCAGAAAGATTCAAAAATAGCCCTCACTTTCAAGAACGACGGAGAGGCCATAGAAGAAAAAAGATTCCAGCAGCTCTTCAAACCCTTTAACAAAGGCGCTAGAGGCGAACACGGGCTTGGACTAAATATAGTGAAGAGAATAATCGAACTCCACAACGGCAGGGTATGGATCGAAAATGAAGAAGACGGAGTCTCGACACATATAGAACTGCCCGTTTAAAGGTCCGGCATCCTAAGAAAGGTTGCTGGTAAAACACGAGAGAAAGAGCGCATTCGAGAGCTCCTTCATAACCGTCATTCCGTTGTGATCTTAAACGAGATCTCGCTCTTCCCAAGGAAGGGTCCAAGCTCTAACGAAGGACTATGGACGGCTCCGCCAGCTCTTCAGCTCTCATTCGAGTTCTACCACCGCCGTTCCTATATATGTGTCGGCGGCGCCGTAATAGAGGATCAGTTTATTTCCTACCATCACCGAGCCCTCTATGAAGATAACGTTCGGCACCTGTCCCAGCTTTTCCCAGGAGAGTTCCGGTTCCATCAGCGGCACATTGGTTCTCTTCAGCAGGTTTCTCGGGTTGTCCACGGCGAAGAGAGCCGCCCCCGGACGGTATATAGTGGAGAAGTCGGCGCTGTTGTAGATGAGCAGGATACCCTCCTCAGTTATTAGCGGCGCCGGTCCCGGTTCTACCAGCCTGCTGTCGAACCTGTCCTGTCTCGGCTCCAGCACGGGCCTGGGATAGACGGTCCAGTTTTTCAGATCCTTCGAATAGGCCAGTTTTATAGACGAGTCGCCGAAATACATATAATAGTTTCCGTTTATCTTCGCGGGTACGATCGCCCCGGACTTCGACCACGTATCGTTGGCGAAGACCGGCCCCAGTTTCTCCCAGGTCGCGAGGTCGCTAGAGGTCGCAATGCAGAGCCTGGCCTTGCCTCCGTCGTAGCCCGTGTAGGTCATGATATACAGATCATCTACCCTGACTATTCTCGGGTCTTCACAGCCGCCGGGCAGTTCGTAGATTTCGGTCGGTTCGATCGCCGGTGAGGCCTCTCTGGTGAAATCGAAGCCGTCGATCGACGTGGCCTTGCCTATACGCGATGTCCCGTTCCACCTGCCGGCACCGGCCCAATCCTCCGCTCTGTAGAACATATGCACGAGTGAATCGACAACTATCGCCGTCGGGTTGAAGACGGCCTTGCTCTCCCAGCCTATACCTTGAGGCATGAGAAGGGGCAGATCCGAGTATCTTTCGACTCTGTACAGGTCGTCGAACCGGAGCGAGACCCCAAGTGCAGCCGCGCACAGGAGTATTGCCACAAGAGTCAGCAAAACCTTCAAAACATCACCCCCCCATCCCTCTGATCCAGTCGAACACTTTCTCTTTTTCTATCGTGGCCAGCGCTATGTGGTTGTCGGCAGCGCCGTAGTAGATATAGTATTTGCCTTCGTGCTCGACCATGGCGTCGGAAAAGACCACGTTAGGAACGCCGCCGAAGATCTCCCATTCCTCTTCCGGTTCGAGGATCGGTTCTTGCGAACGCTTCAGAACCCTGCGCGGATTTTCCAGATCGAGCAACATGAAGCCGAGTCTGTACGTCGGCCTGGGGGTGTTTTCCACGCCGTGGTAGAGTACGAGCCAGCCAAACTCCGTCTTTATTGGCGGAGCGCCGACACCTATCTTGAGGTTGTCCCAGCCGTCTTTTCTTGGCCCGGCAATAGACACGAAGTCGGTCCACTTTCTCAAATCCTCCGAGAATGCGAGATACATATCCGGTTCTATTCTGTGGAACATAACGTATCTTTCGGCGATCTTTTCAGCAAAAAGCGCGGCGTCCTTGTTGTCCACGTCCGGTATTATCACACCGTGCCTCTCCCATTGAAAGAAGTTCTCCGTCGAAGCCATGGAAATCCTGACCCCGCGTGGAGAGTAGGCCGTGTACTGCAGATAGATCCGGCCCTCCAGTTCCGTCAGTCTGGGATCTTCCACGCCGTAAAGTTCCCACTGACTGGCCGGCGTGAAGACGGGGTTTTCCATCCTGTTGAAGCGAACTCCGTCGGTCGATACGGCGTATCCCATCCTCGAGACCATGTCCTCGCCCTGAGCCCTGTACAGCATGTGAAACAGCCCCTGACGCTTTATCACGGCGCAGTTGAAGACGAACCTCGATTCCCAGTGGTGCCGGGAAATCGGCGAAAGCAGAGGATTAAGCGGGTGTCTTTCGAGTTTCAGCACAATCATCACTCCCTATTTCAATGACATAGATATTCCCTGCAGGAAGTATTTTCTGAATATTAGAAATATAACGACCATCGGCATAGTTTGCAGGACCGAGCCGGCCAGCACCGGGCCGAGGTAGCTGCCGTACTGCATGTTGAAGCTGGCCAGCAAAACCGATAGCGGCATCTTCGAGTAATCGCTGACGATTATCAGGGGCCACATGAAATTGTCCCATATGCCGATGAAGGTGAAAAGACCCACTATCGAGGCGGTGGAGCTGGTGAGGGGAACCAGCACCCTGGCGATTATCCAGAGATCGTTGGCTCCGTCCATCTTCGCCGCCTCCAGATACTCGCCTGGAACGGCCCGGAAAGACTGGGTGAACATGAAGACGCCCCAGGCCGAAACGAGCGAGGGCAGGATCACGGCCGTCCTCGTGTCTATCAAGCCCAGGTTCTTTATGAGCACGTAAAGCGGCACGATGAACATGAACCCTGGGAAGATCATCTGGAAGATTATGAAGTTGAAGATCATGTTCCTTCCCTTGAAGTACAGCCTGGACAGGGCGAATCCCACCAGCGCCGATGTAACGAGGACTCCCAGCGTAACGGCGACCGAGATGAGTAAAGAGTTTCCCAGGGCCAGCATGAAGGGGCGGTCCATCTGGTCGGCGGCCTGAAGGATGAACCTGTAATGCTCCAGTGTGAGCCGGCTGGGCAGAAACTGGCCGTAGATCTCGTTCGCCGGCTTGAAAGAGGCCAGTACCATCCAGATGTAGGGATAGATCCAGAGGATCGAGGCAACAAAGAGAAATACATAAAGCGAGATCTGCCAGAATTTCTTCATGCCAGCTCCACCTCCCTCTCGACCAGCTTTCTGGTCAGGAGCACGCAGCCGTAGCTCAGTAGCGCCACAACGATCGCTAGCGAGGAGGCGTACCCCGGATTGATCTTCTGGAAGGCCGTCGAGTAGATTAGCATCTGGAAAGTGTAAGTCGTTCTCATAGGGCCACCGCCGGTTATAAGGAAGGGCTCGGTGAATATCCCGAAGGTGAGGGTTAACGACAGCACCAGAACCATCACTATCGAAGGATTGAGGAGCGGGACGGTGATCTTGAAAAACTTTGTCCACTTTCCCGCCCCATCCAGCTCGGCCGCCTCGTACAGAGATTGGGGAATCGCCTGCAAGCCCGAGAAGAAGATCAACCCGTAGTAGCCTATGAACTTCCATGTGACCATGATGGCGATCGAGAGCGTTGCCAGTTGCGGGCTGCTGAACCAGGGGATCGTAACGCCGAAGAGAGCCCTCGTCAGGTCGTTCAACGGTCCGTTCACAGCGAAGAGCTTCTGGAAGATGATCGAGTACGATACACCGGAAGATACGTTGGCCACGAGAAAGGCCAGTATGAAAAACGTTCTGAAGAGCCTTACTCTTTTCAGGCCCAGGGCAAAGAGCAGCGAGAAACCGATCACTATGGGGATGAAGTAAAGCATGAAATTGAAGGTGTTTATAAAGACCCTCCAGAACAGCTCATCCTGAAAGAGCTTTATGAAATTGTCGAACCAGATGAACTTTCGGGGCGTGAGAAAATTCCATTTCGACAGCGCCAGTATTATCAGCCAGACGAAGGGGTAGCCCCAGAAGATCGCCGTATAGACCAGATACATCCCCGAGAGCGACCAGCCCTTTATCGCCTCGACCGTTTTCAGTCTCTTCTTCATTGCCCATCCCCCGCTAATGATAGAATTAGAACAGCTCCTTCCTCACCCTGCTGGACGAATCGCTCAGAGCGCTCAATGGATCGGACTTTCCGTACATTATCGTCTCTATCAGGAACGTCGTCATTATGTCCTGAACCTCGACGGTCTTGGTGGTCAATGCGGGCGGCACCGCATAGGCCACGTGGCTCGCGTAGGCCGCGAAATAGGGATTGCCGTCCATATACTCTTTGAAGATCGGGTTGGTCAGCAGGTCCTCTCTGGCTGGCGGGAGATTGGTGGTCTCCATCCATCTGCGGTCCTTCTCTATATCTGAATAGACCCACTTGATGAACTTCCAGGCGGCCTCTTTGTGCTTGGTAGTGGCGAACATCACCAGACCCTTGGTATCGGCGAAGGTGTAGATCGGTTCATCTGTCGGATAAGTATCTGGAACGGGCGGCGGTGTTATTACGATATCGTCGAAGACATCGGGGAAGAGGCTTCTGGCCTGGTTGATCTCCCAGGGCCCGAAGATGCCGCCGAGCACGACTCCAGTGTAGAAGGGGTTGGAACCGAGATCGACGGCCGTCCAGTTGCTGCGGAACATTTTATCTATGAAGCCGACTACTTCCTTGCCTGCCTCGTTGTTGAAGAGCGCTCTGGCCTTCTCGACATCGAGGTACGGCTCTCCGCCGCTGGCCGCGTAATAGTAAGTGATGAAGTCGAACCAGCGGTCGTACCAGTTCCTTCCCATCACGACGAGGCTGCCGAACCTCTCGTTCGGAATGGAATACTTCGAGCTGATTTCGTATATCTCCGAATAGGTTCTGGGCGGTTTGTCGTACCCCAGTTCCCTGAGTATGTCCATTCTCCACCACATCATTATGGGATTGGAGTAGATCGGAAAGACATAGTAATTCTTTCCGAACTTCCACTTCTCAACGATAGATCTCATCTTTCTCGTATCCACCAGTTCCCAGAAATCGGGGAAAGAGTCCAGCGGCACGAGTGTGTCGGCCTCTATCAGCTGGGCCGCAAATCCCGAGAAGATATTGGTGGAAATGTCCGGTATTCTTCCCGAGGCTATTGCCGTCAAAATGGCCTCCTCGGAGCTCCCGGCAGCGGGTATGGTCGACCATTTGATCTGGATATCGGGGTTGCTGGCGTTCCACTCGGCGACGGTTTCCTTCCAGAATCTCTCCTGAAGAGGGTTGGGTGCTGTCCAGAATACCAGCTCGACACCGATCGCGGCGATCGAAAGGCAGACAATCAACATCAAGAAAATGCTCTTCTTCACTGTAATTACCTCCTTTACACGGTTGTACTCTCCCGTCTTACAAACTCGGTGAATAGCGATATCTTCATCGGGTGTGGCTCGCTGTTCATCAAAAGATTCAGAAGCCTCCTCGCTGCCGCCACGCCCATTTCTCGTTTGAATATTTTGAAGGTCGTAAGGGCCGGCGATGCCACGGTCGCGTTCACTATGTCGTCGAAACCCATGACCGATACATCTTCCGGTATCTTTATATTACGTGCCTTCAACTCCTCCATCGCCCTTATCGCGGCCGTATCGTTACAGCCGAAGACGGCGTCGGGGAGTCCGTATCTCGAAAGCATCAGATCTATGATCGCTCCCATGTTGTCGTTGTCCTCGTCGTACTCGAAGGATCTCGGCAGATAACCGGCCGATTCCATGGCCGCCACGTATCCGTCGTAACGGTCCTTGAAGCCGAAGTGCGAGAGCGGACCGTGGATGTTCACTATCCTTTTCAATCCACCCGAGAGAAGCTTCTTTATCCCGTAAACGGCTCCGTCGTAGCCATCGGAGACTATGCAGTCAACTTTCACACCGGCCAGATATTGATCGACCAGCACGACCGGCCTTCCCGTGGCCTTGCTCTTCTTAACGTTCTCCTCGTTTATCTCTCCCCCCACCAGAAGATACCCGTCCAGATCCCCGGGAAACTCCTCGACCGGGAAGAGCCTGTGGTTCATATTGTTGGTTTCACAGAACTCCTGAATCCCTTTGAAAACTATGGTGTAGAACTGGTCGGAACTGTCCCGGAGAATTTTAGAGACCTTTTTTCCGGCCAGAACACCTATATCGAAGTCCAGTTTTTTGCTGGCCAGGTAGCTCGCGACCCTGGAAGGTCTGTATTCCAGTTCGTCCACCGCGCTCATAACCTTTTCTCTGACTTTTTTCGAGACATACCCGCTTCCGTTCAAGACTCTGGAGACAGTGGCCGTGGAAACTCCGGCAAGTTTTGCCACATCTGAAAGCTTGGCCGCCATAAGAAAACACCTCATTATGTAAACGCTTACATCTCTAAAAATACTATACCCTTTGAAAGCGACGATATTCATGCCCGAAAATTAGATATAATATGACTTCAGAGAGTATTAAGTGCTATTAAATTGAATTATCTCTTCATATCTCTTTTTATCATAAGTTTACATTTTAATTTAATCTGATATATATAAAAAATGCATAAAACAATGTTTAAAAAGGAAATAAATGCCAATAAACACTATTTTTTGTCCATCTGTGTCCTCTGGTAGTCTTTAATCGTCTTAGATCAATGAGATAAAATAATTCTATAATCACTGTGATGTGTAAGCGTTTTCATACGATCACAGGGAGGTGTTTACATGAAAAAGCTCTTCGTTCTTTTCTTCATAGTGGTTTCAGTGTTTCTGGCGGCCGGGACTGTGAGGATTCCCGTCTCGGTCAACTCTTTCACGGGCGAGCCGATACCGGTCTCTCTAGGTCTCAGCGGTCTCCTCGATATGATCGGAGTCGATTTCGATGCCAACTGGGATTCGCTGAGAGTAATACAGGACGGAAAGGAAATTCCTTACCAGATCGACGATACAGATCTTACGGGGAGGCTTTCGTCGGGAGACACTTTCTCCTTCCTTATAACCGGACCGGCCGAGATAGTCGTGAGCGACGACTTCGATATCCAGGCACCGACTTACGCAGCGGCGGGAAACGTAGTCGAGGAGGACGGTAACTGGCTGGTCGAAGTGGGCGATATAAGGGCCATGGTGAACGCTAAAGGACTCGTGAGAGTGACCGGCTTCGGCGCCATCGAAGGAACGATCGTCGATGAAATAGGTGTAGCGAGAGTCGCGGGCTGGGTAGGCTCGACCTTCTATGTCGACGGTCAGTACGGCCGACACGAAGAGAAGACCTCCGGGGACTTCCCGGTCGTCGAGGTCGCGGTGCTACCGGCCGGACCGGTGGGTGTTACCGTTGTCGGCACGCTCGACGGGAAGCCCTTCCTCGGATTGACTCAGAAGATCATCACCACGATCTTCACCAACGGCGACATTGTCTCCCGCAACATCTTCGAGTTCGGTACCTATGCCGATCTGATGAAACTGCAGGTTATGGCGACCAGACCGCTCACCGACATCGCCGAGGATACGGTGCACACACTGCCGGTCTTCAGAAGACTGCTCTGGGCCGATCAACTGAACATAACCCCGCTCGAGTACTGGCTGGAGAGAAACGCTATCATGTACACAGGTAACAAGCCGTACATAGTCTTCCCCGCCGTCGATTCCATGAGGCCTCTCTGGTGGGGCGCAACCTACATCTTCGCCTCTCAGGAGAGCTGGAGGGCCAACTATTCGCCATCGCTCAAGACGGGTATTGCTGAGATAAATATGTGGGTGCCTCCAATAACCGCCAACTACCAGGAATGGATGGGCGGACCGACTTGGGTGTACGAGAGCCGGGAGTTCCGCGACGGCCTCTTCGAGTGGATGCCCGGTGAGATAGACGCCTTCGAAAGCACGAAGGGCGCCATCTCCTCCAAGTGGGAAGATTACGTGGCCCATTTCGTGGCCGGCGATGTTTACGTCTTCTCGAAAGTCTATTCGGTCTATAACGCCGACTCGATTGCCGACTCGATCGAGTTCGTCGAACTGAAGAAGGCGGAGATACATTCCCTGGTATTTGGAGAATAGAAACCTCCGGCCATCTACAACGGTGTAAGGGCGAGCTTTGCTCGCCCTCGCTCTTGAAAGGGGGAATAATTTATGAGAAGAATTCTGGCCTTGCTCATGATAGTTATGCCCGTTGCGCTCGCGGGAATAAACGTCGAGATCGATCTGAGCCATCTCGAATTTCTGAGAGATGAGTTCGACATAGAGGGAAGCGTGGAGATGGGCTACTGGATCTACGCCGACAGGCAGCCCGATGGATCTTACAGACACGCACAAGCGTCCGGAGAGGGAGTAACCTGCGTGGACGACGTGGCCAGAGTCGCCATACTCTACCTGAGACTCTTCGAGAACTCGGCCGATGAGACCCACTACCTCAGGGCCCGTGAAGCCCTCGATTTCCTTCTGGCCATGCAGGATGCGGATGGCGACTTCTTCAATTTCATCTTCGACGACGGGAAGATAAACCGTAACGGTCCCACCTCGCGCAAAGGCGGCAACTGGTGGACGGCGCGCGGGTTCTGGGCTTTATCTACGGGCGCGTGGATACTCGGTCAGAGGGACCCTTCCTACTCCATAGAGCTGGCCAGGGCTTCCCAGAAGGCCTTCAGAGTTTTGCTCAACTACGAAAGAGACGGTCTGATCCAGGGATACACAGATGTCTCATCGGTAGCGCTCCTTGGCGCCGTCGAACTTTACAGAATCTCCAACGACCTCGAAGCGCTGAACTTCATAAAACGCTGTTCCGGCTCGCTTATATCGAAACTGATCACCGATGACGACTCGATCTTCAGAGGTCTGGTGGACGAGAACGCTCCGCAAGAGACCGTTCCTCACTGGCACGGCTGGGGCTCCAGACAGCTGGAAGCGCTCGCGATGACCGCGCTGGCGCTGGAAGACGATGAACTGCTCGAGCTCACGGTAGATGCCTTCAAAGAAGGCGCCACGCTTCTGCTCGGCGCCGGTCCGGTGTACTCTCTAACCGGATTCGTCCAGCTCTTCCCCCAGATCGCCTACGCCGCCGAGGCGGCCATTTCGACCGGCTACACGCTCTTCTCCATTACCAATGACCGGGAGATCGCGACGATCACCGCGCTTCTGGGGAGCTGGTTCATCGGTCTCAATCCACTGGGCCAGTCCATGATCGGACCGAACGGAGAGGGGTACGACGGTATGGAATTCTCCCACATAAACAGAAACGCCGGAGCCGAATCGACGATATCCATGCTGCTTTCGCTGGAAAGAGTGTCGAGGTTGCCGGAAGAATATGAAAAGTACTTCTCAGGCGCGATCGAGTTGCTTACGCCCGCAAAGGTGATAGAGGCCGAAGCGATGAGGACCGGCCTTTCCGAAGTCGATACATTTCAGGGTACGGGGATCTCGGGAAACGCCGCTCTAAAAGTAAGCGGTGTCTTCAGTCTGAGAGAGAGCGTTGCGCTTCCTCCTGTGCCTTATTCGGCCTTCACCGGGATCGGTAACGTTCAGACCGGTCCGGTCTCTTTCACCCTCCGTCTGGGGGAGTCGAGATCGGAAGAGACCGTTTCCATCGCCCAGAAATCTATCTTCAAAGTCGGTGTTATCACCGGCACCGCTCAGGAATCGACGCTCACGCTGGGGGGAAAGGTCGAATCGGGAAGCTTCGATCTGGATCAGCTGGTGCTTTTACCCGACCTGATCGCCCTGTACATACCAGGCGATGAAACGCTGGTCTTGAACTACAGAGACGTCCCCGGATACGAAGAGGGAATGACCGTGCTGCCGGGAAGGATCGTATCTACCGAGAGAAAGATAGTCCAGGTGCCGACCGTGGCCGTAGATTCGATCGAGAACCTCGATCGGGTGCACCTGGATCTGAGGCCGCTCTTCGACAACGACGGCCTGGCCACTGCCGATGAGAGGAAAAGCTCGAACTTCGACAACCCGCAGGGCATCTTCGGGGCCTCTTATCCCGCGCAGGAACTTGAAAAAAGCTTCATCGACGGCAGGCTGGAGATCTCCGACGTAGAATTTGCAATTACGACGAAGGGAAGGGACAACATGCGCCTGACCGGCCAGGTGGTGACCTTCGTTCCGGAGGTTTTCAGCCGGATCTGCATACTGGGGGCGGCCAACCACGGTGATTACACGGGACAGGCGATGCTGGTTTACGAAGACGGAACTACACAGAACATCGCTGTCTCCTTCTCCGACTGGTGCGGCGGGCCCTCGAAGGGCGAGGATATTGCCTTCACTTTTCCCTCCAGGTACGACAACACCGGAAACATAGAAAGAATAAAATGCATGCTTTACTACCGGTGCGCCGAAACTCTCGACAAACCACTCAAAACCATAGTCTTTCCCCAGATTCCGAACGTCCACATATTCGCGATAACACTCAGAAGGAAGTGATCCCCCCTTGCATATAAAAGAGCGGACCGTAAGGTCCGCTCTTTAAATTTCGCAGCGTGACAAGGTCAACTTGTGATGGCCTTCAAGGCCGTGAAGAGATACCCCATGCCTACCATCAGGAAATTGCTTATATTATGCATCAGCATCGGATACACAATGCTCTTGCTCTTCTGATATACAACGCCCTGTATCGTTCCAAGTATAAAGGAATACACTATCTGAAAGGTATCCATCTCAAATTTGAAGGGCATCAGCGACCATTTTGTGTGGGCCAACGAGAACAGGATCGATGCAAGAATGACTTCCAGCGTAACATGACCCTTGACCGGGATGCTCTTGCCGAACGCATAGACCAGCATAGTTACCGGCAGCGCTCGAAACACTATCTCTTCAGACGTCCCGCTTATCAATAACTGGAAACCCAGAGTCCCCAGAACGTTCCTTTTGTCCAGAGGGAAGGTATATACGGGAAGCTGATTGTTGATGTACATGAAAACGTGGAGCGCGACTGCAATAAGGGCAAAGATGGAGGTAAAAGTTATCAGGTATTTCTTTCCTCTGGCTACGTCGCCTGGCTTCAGATAGAAATCGATCTTTAGAAGCTTGCCGAGCACGGTGATTATAATCAAGGCAAGAACCATCTGGACGATGTGGTGAATGGAAATGCCCGCAAAAGCATCGTAAGGATCGATTTTGCCGTACGAAATCACACTGGCGATATAGTGTCCGATTCTTCCTAAGAACACTTGCGTAACGAATACCACTACGAACATCCCGATAGCAAATAGCGTCCTGTTGAGTTTTAGGTTTTCCAAGTGATCATCGCCTCGATTGCTTTCCAAAATAAACGTTTATATTCTACGTCGGCCTTCCTGTAAAAAGCAAATAATTTTTTGTGCGTAATCAAACCGGTTTTTTATATGACACTTCTACGTAAGCCAATTTATATATTCGCTAGCTTCAATTGCTATTCAATTTTTGTATTAATTAACATTTTACATTTATCGCTTTTCATTAAAGTACTTTCAACAGTTATGTGTCTGGAGTCGATTTTAACGGCCGTCGACAGCATGGCGATCATTGGGTCGAGACACCACCCACTGCAGGGGTTTGCCCCGCCCATCTTCTTGGACAACGCGCAGAGCTTACATGAAGTCGCTGTGGCGACGTAGTCGTCACCTGTTTTCTCCACTTTCCAGTTCGCACAGCCGTAGATTTCCGAAAGCTTGTAGAAGACATCTTCCACACTCTCGATACCCAGCTGCTGATTCATGTATGGAGCAGTCTGGGCCTGCCTTTCTTTTCTTCTCTCAACTACAGCCTCCAGCTCTTTTAACCTGTCGTATGTGTTGGCGGCTTCGGCCACGGATGCCGCGTATGTGTTCTGCAGTATTGCGAGTCTCTTTTCGATTTCCACTTTTCTCCTCTCCTCTTTGTTGTTTTAACGTTCGTTAATAAAGTGTAGATGATAAAACCGCATCTTTATATGCCAGCTTATATTCAGTGTAATTGCGGATCGGGAATTGAACCGTCCACACCGCGCAGAACGATGGCGATTTCTTCCCGGATCTCCTCTTCGGGCAAGTATCTGTTCTTTACGACTATGTTCTCGATCAGCGTTTCCAGCAAATGAACCAGTGTCCGCACGACCGCCGTGTCGTTATCGGTGTTCTTCAGATGAGGCTGCAGAATCCGGTAATGCCTGGGCAGTATTGTCTTTTCCCATTCATCCATTAGATTCATCAATTCATCGTCACCGTCGAAGGAGAGATAGACTTTTATCCCGAGGCGGTAAACCTGTTTATCGTAGCCATTCAGGGCGTTCAGGTCGTGGATGAACCTGGTGTAGAAATCTATGATACTCGAGGTTTTCAGGAGCGAAGCCTGCTTCTTTATAATGCTGAAAAACTCCTTTTTGATTATTTCGTCGAACAACTCTTTTTTGTTCTTGTAGTAATAATAGATCATCGGTAGAGAGCATCCAACATCGTTGGCGATGTTGCGTATCGTCGTTCCGTGATAACCGTTTCTGTTGAAATGCTCAACCGCCACTTCCTTGATTCTCTCTTTTAAATCCTTCTCCGCCATTGTACACACCTTTATATTTAACGTTCGTTAGTATTCTATCATGCCTGACTTTGTATTGCAATAGTTCTGTTGGATTTCTACGTGATTCGTCGGAAGGAGAGAGATCAGAGGGGCGAGCGGGATCCGGGATGTGGGGTCTAGGGTCTGACAAGAACGAGAAAAACATGATACAGCGATTCTCACACATCTCTAAAAGCGCTTTTCAGGTCTCTCTTTTTCTTTGTTTTAAAGTCTTTTGGGAATATAATCGCAGTGTCACCAAAATAGAGGGGGTGAGAGCCATGTGGAAGGAGTTTAAAAAGTTCATAAGTCGCGGCAATGTCATCGACCTGGCAGTCGGTATCATAATCGGGGGCGCCTTTCAGGTAATAGTTAGATCCCTCGTGGATGATATCATAATGCCGATTCTCGGTCTCTTCACGGGTGGCATCGATTTCAGTAACCTTTATATCAACCTCTCCGGCGGGAGTTACGAAACACTCGCGGCAGCAAAGGCGGCCGGTGCTGCAACTATAAACATCGGCCTCTTCATAAACGCCGTGATCAACTTCCTGATTCTGGCATTCGTGATTTTCCTGATCATCAGACAGATAAACAAGATGAGGGAACGCCAGAAGAAAGAAGAGGCTCCGGCCGCTCCAACGACGAAGACATGCCCATTCTGTCACACTTCGATTCCAATCGAAGCGACGAGATGTCCGAACTGCACATCCGAGCTGGGGAAAAAGGGTTAAAAATCTTGCTGTAGAAGCGGCCTTCGGGCCGCTTCTGTCGTTTTATATACATAAATTGAATCAAAAGGCCTAATACTGGAAGTTAAGAATAGCTATTCGCTTGTCCCGGCTCCCGGCGACGGAGGACGGCTAAGAACGAGGTGGAGAGCGATGAAATAAAGGGGTGAAAAACCCGTACATTTTGGTATAATAGCTCTACTGTATCGAAGGTTAACGCCGAATTCGCCGGGGTGTTCCGCATGAGGATAATACCTGAAACGAGAGAGCGCATCAAGAAAAGAAGAATGGAGATCGGCATACTCGCCGCTTGTATGCTGGTAGCCAGTCTCTACGCAGTTTATCAGATTGCCGTCAACACAGAGCTGTTCTTGAGCAGCACGAAGGTACAACTGATAATGATCGTGATATTCGCCTTCACCGTTGTTTGCGTCGTTTACTTCTTAATTCTGCACTTTGCTTACAGGAAGAGAAGGCGCGCACGCACCTGAGGTTTAACTGTTTCAGATGTAATCTCTTGCGAAAACCAGCTCCAGATTCACCTGTTACCGGTCAGGCGCGTCACCCGGCGCTTTTTTCTGACCGTAGTAGGCGTTCTTTCCGTGCTTTCTCGAATAATGCTTATCGATTATGTGCGCAGGCAGGGTTTCAACGTCGCTTTTCAGCATCTTCGTCAGAAAGGCCATCCTCGCCACCTCTTCGAGAACCACGCTGTTGTTTACGGCATCATCCAGGTTTTTGCCCCAGGTGAAGGGAGCATGCCCGGCCACGAGGACTCCGGGAGTACTAAAGTAATCCTTACTGGCGAAGGTTTCAACGATGACCCTGCCAGTGTTCATCTCGTAGTTTTCTTCCGTTTCTTCCTCTCTCAGCAATCTGGTGCAGGGTATTTCGTTGTGGAAGTGATCGGCGTGAGTCGTCCCCAGAGAAGGAATGGGCGACCTCGATTGAGCCCAGGCCGTGGCCCATGTTGAATGTGTGTGTACTATGCCGCCGATGCCCTCGAAGTTCCTGTACAGGACTATATGGGTCGGCGTATCGGAGGAAGGCCTCAGCCCTCCCTCCAGGACGTTGCCGTTCAAATCGACCACCACCATCTTTTCGGGCGAGAGTTCGTCGTAATCCACCCCGCTGGGCTTTATCACCATTAACCCCTTGCTGCGGTCAATACCGCTCGCGTTGCCCCATGTTAGAATCACGAGACCGGCCTCGACCAGCTTCATATTGGCCCTGAAGACCTTTTCCTTTAGTGCTTCCAGCATACTCCGACTTCCTTTCGCAAAGCTTCTACGGTACTTATGAATACATTGCGTTCAGTGCGATATCACAGTTTTCGCAATTTGTAGTAGATCTCGCCGTTTCTCAGCTCTCTTTTGAAGTCACGGATCTTCGTGTCTCTATCTATAACCACGAACTCTATATCGAGCATTTCGCAAAGGTCTTCCAGTTGCTCGGTATTGACAGTGTAACTCAGGCAGGAATGGTGCGCTCCTCCTGCCAGTATCCAGGCCGTTGCCGCGGTCGGGAGATCGGGTTTGGGAATCCACAGCACTCTGGCTACCGGAAGTCCGGGCATCTCTTCCTCCTGCCGCCTTTTGACGACCTCCACTTCGTTGACTATCATCCTGAATCTATCTCCGAACTCTACGATACATACCTGGACAGCCTCCCCTTCTCTGGAATCGAAAACCGATCTCGCCGGAGCCTCTTTGTCTCCTATAGAAAGGGGATGAACTTCGAGGGAAATCGGGCCGTCAGCGAGCGATTCACACACTTCGAGCATGTGAGAACCCAGTTCCTTCATGTTGCCCGGTTCAAAATGGTATATGTAATCTTCCACAAATGATGTTCCCCTGTCTCTGCCAGCGGCCATGACTTTCATCGTTCTTACCAGCGCGGCCGTTTTCCAGTCTCCTTCCCCCCCGAACCCGTAGCCGTCTCTCATAAGCCTTTGAACGGCCAGACCGGGGAGCTGGCGAAGGCCGTACAGATCCTGAAAAGTAGTTGTGAAGGCTTTGAACGGACCCATATCGAGAAAACGTCTGAGTGCTATTTCGATCTTTGCCGCCTCGTGCAAAGAACTTTTGAACTCCTCCTGGGAGACAGAGGATCTGGTGAGAGGATATTCCTGCCCGTACTGTTTTACGAGAGCTTCTATTTCGCTTTCTTTCACTTTCTTTACCAGCTTTATGAAATCGCCCATAGCGTAGCCGTGAACTTCGTACCCGAGATCTATCTGGGCATCGACTTTGTTGCCTTCGGTGACGGCGACGTCTCTCATGTTGTCGCCCAGCCTCGCCACCTTGAGGTTTTGCATTTCATTCCAGCCGAGCGCCGCCCTGATCCAGTTTTCAACTCTTGCGATCATCTCGGGATTCTTCCAGTGGCCCGCTATTACCTTCCGCCTTATATCTAGCCTGGTGGCAGTAAAGCCGAACTCCCTCCCGCCGTGGGCCGACTGGTTGGTGTTCATGTAATCCATGTCGATGCTCTTCCACGGGATCTTCTGGTCGAACTGGGTGTGAAAGTGAAGAAAGGGTTTTCTCAAGGCTTTAAGACCGGCGATCCACATCTTTCCAGGCGAAAAAGTGTGCATCCAGGCCATCAGTCCTATACATCTGTCGTCGACATTGGCTTCGTTCATAAGGGTTCTGATCTGCCGCGACTCTTTCAAGACGGGTTTCCATACGATCTTTACCGGCAACCCGGCCTGGTCGTTCAGATACTCGACCAGTTTCTTCGAGTTGCTCTCCACCTTATTCAGTACTTCTTTTCCATAAAGCTCCTGGCTTCCTGTTATGAACCATACTTCGAGACCTTCAACTCCCACGGTGATCGATCTCCTTTCTAGATAATCGAACTGTTATTAATAGTATATATCCTGCGCCGCGACTTGTCGGACGGCGCAGGGGATATACGACTATGATACTACCGGGAAATCTCCGCGGGATCGTTCTCAGTTCGATGTTCGATTAAGTCGAAGACGCGAAATCGTTGACGATACTTGATCCTTCCGGTTTATCTGGCCACCTTGATTCCAACGAGCAGCGTTTTGTCCTGCTCGCTTTCCTCCCAGGGCCTTGAGTAAGTGAACCTCACAAGAGAGATGCCCGCCTTCAGCGCTTCGAAGTCGAAGGCTACGTTAACCGGCGCGCCGAGAACTTCCTGACTACCTCCCAGCTCAACAATGGGGGTAGCTTCGTGTGAATCGCTTTCGGCCAGCAAGGAGCGTTCGACCGTTCTAAGCACGGCTGCATCGAAGACTTCTGCCTTCCAGGAGTAACCGGTTGAAGGGTTCTCCTGAAGGACTATCCTGGCCAACTGCGATATTTCGATCTCTCCGGACGAACTGCCGAGAATGGTCACATACTGTGGAACGCACTCACTCAGGCTGCTGTTCTGAACTTCGACGTTGTACACTCTCACGTCGATCGCCGTCTCTTCGCCTTCCCATGCTCTGAACAACCTGAAAACCAGAGAAAAGGAGCCGCTCTTGTTGGGAGAAAAGAGCCAGGTGACGGTGGAGGGACTCCCGGCTATTACGGGGGTGTCTACTGAGCTTTCCGCAGTCTCCTTCGAAACCAGCGTCAGAAAGGAAGGATCGGAGACTTCATACGACCAGGTGTATCCCGTGGAAGCGTTTTCTACCAGCTCAACCTTCAGACGCTGTTCAATACTGACCACATCTATAATCGCCGGAATAGAAACGATATCTTCCGATATGACGGAAAATAACATTGTAGAAATCACAGTCAAGACTGAAAAAACAATTATTGCCGATCTTCTCATAACTTCAAACCTCCAGTATTTGTTGTGGTTGCGGGTCGGAAAGTTGTACAATTCTCCGGACCTCTCGTGTTAGACCGGACTTTTCCGGGAGGAGTTCTTCGCCTGGTGACCACGATTTTCTGAAAGAGACAAACGCCGGTTCCAGGAATTCATTTTGGAAATGTATAATACTTCTGACGATCTCTCTGAAGGGAAGGCTATCTGTTTAGATGAATCCATTTGCCTTGTTGATGTTCATTCCCACAGTTTCTTGCGGTTTGCTGGGGATGTACAGCTTCTATAAACGGGAGTTGACCGGAGCGGGGCCTCTTGGCTTCCTGATGTTAGCCATCACCTGGTGGTCCACTATGTACGGTCTGGAACTTCTGAGCAATGATTTGCAGCAGATGCGTCTGCTGAACAGTATCTCCTATCCGGCGATCGTTTCGCTGCCGGTTTTCGTCTTCATGTTTGTAATGGCGATTCTGGACAGGAGAGAATGGTTCACGTTCAAAAGAGTGGTCCTGCTTTTCATTGTGCCGGCGATCGTCAATCTGACCATGTGGACCAACGAGTTCCACTGGCTTTTCTACACGGTCAGCGAGATAGATACACAGTGGCCCTTCCCCGTTCAGAAACTCGTTCACGGTCCGCTTTTCTGGATCAATATCGTTTATACTTACGTTCTTCTGGTGGGCAGTATAGTATTGCTCCTCAGGGAGTGGTTCTATTCGGAGAGACCTTACCGAACGCAGCTGAGTATTATACTTCTGGGCATGGCCTTCCCGATACTAGTCAACTTAAACTACCTCTTCAAAATCCTTCCGGTGGGGTATATCGACCTGACTCCGGTCGCTTTTTTCCTGACGTCTCTGTTCGCGGCCTTGAGCATTTTCAGGTTCAGGCTGTTCGATCTCCGTCCCATCGCCAAAGAGACCGTGATCAGAAATCTGGAGGACGGGATAGTTGTTATCGACAAATCGGACATCCTGATAGACGTGAACCCCGTCTCGGTAAAGCTTCTCGAGATCGACGGAGAGAAGGCTCTCGGACTCCCCATAGACGATGCCTTTTCCCGTATGCCGGCTCTGCTGGGTTTCATCGGATCGACGGACTCGCGGTCCGAGATGGTTATCGGAGAGAGGATCGTTGAATCCAGAAAGACTTCAATAATGAGCAAACGTGGAAGACTGAGGGGACATATAGTGCTTCTGACGGATATAACCGACCGTAAAAGGATTGAAGAAGCGCTCAAGGAAAGCCAGGAGATGTACAGGACACTGGCCACAACCGATATGCTCACGGGCGTGCTCAACAGGTACTCACTGGATCAGCTCCTGGAACGCGAAACCGAAAGATCCAGGAGATACCGCGAGCCGCTTTCGGTGATAATGTTCGACTTAGATGATCTCAAGAAGATCAACGACACCCACGGCCACCACGCCGGCGATACGGCTCTCAAGGCGCTCAGCTTTCAAATTCTCTCTAAAATCCGTAAAAGCGACTCTCTAGGCCGCTGGGGAGGCGACGAGTTCTTGATCGTGGCTCCCTCAACCGATCTAGATGGAGCGCTCGAGATGGCCGAGAAACTGAGAACGGAAATCGATTCCGGAGAGTTCGAAGCGATCGACAAACTGAGTATCAGCATGGGCGTCTCATCACTTGAGGTCGGCGAGAAAGACTACGACGGACTTTTGCGCAGGGTCGACAGAGCCCTGTATGAATCCAAGAGAAGGGGTAAAAACAGGGCGACGGCCATCTAGAAGACGGCCCGACACGAACCGATCGTGGTTTTATAGAACTCCCAAGGCTTTTAACCAGTGTCTCGCGATCAATGAATGGCCCTCCGGGGTCGGGTGGATTCCATCTTCGGCCCAGAAAGAAGGCTCTCTCTTTGTGGCTGCCTCCGCGAAGATTCCGTCCAGTGGAACGTACACGGCTTTGAACTCTCTGGCCAGCCTGCGTATTATCTGTATCTTCGGTCCCAGATCTTCCGTCCACATTTCCATCTCTCTGTAAACTGGCAAATAAAAGGGTTCCATAACGATCAGCGATGCGCCCCTCGCGGCCGCCGATTGGAGAAGGTATCTGTAGTTGCTCTCGAAGAGGGCCGGTTCGGTCCTGTCGTTGCTGTCGTAAAGACGCCAGCAGTCGTTTATTCCCACCAGGATAGAGACCCAGTCCGGTGAAAGGTCCAGACAATCCTCTTTCCAGCGGTTTCTAAGGTCTTTAACTCTATCGCCGCCCACGCCCCTGTTCAGAAACTCGATCCTCGTTTCCGGAAAAAGCGAACCTATCGTCCCGGAGACGATCGCGGGATAACCGTTTCCAAGACCGAAGAAGTCGTCCCTATCTCTCCCGGTATCGGTTACGCTATCGCCCTGAAAAACAACTCTCTGTTCTCTCTGAAGAAGCATCTCCTTACCCCCTGTATGCATCGTCATTCTTATGCTTCACCTCCAGCCGATCGGGCCACTCCGTAAAGCCCCTCCGAGTTTTCTTTCAATATCCTTTCGGCCGTTTTCAGCGCCTCGTTCAACATCAATTCGCCACACCGCACTGATCGCTCCAGAGACTCCCCTAAAGCCCTTCTGGCCCAGGTTGCGGCTAGATAGAAACCTTCGGGCATGAACCTCGCATCGGAGGAATAACAGATCTTCGTGACCGGCGCGATCTCCAGCATCTCTCCGATCACCGCCTCCATGCCCGCAACACTTAGAAGGGGAACGGAGAGGCCGAAATCGACATAGACCTCCGGATAAATCGCGGCAAGATACGCCGCCTCCCGTGCGTACGGGTAACAATGAAGCAGAACCAGCCTGGTCCGGGAGTATTTATCCTCGTCTAGTAGAGGTTTAAGATGCAGCGGGTTCGATTCGCGCAGATCGAGGTCGGAATCGCCCCAACCGGTGTGTATCTGCAAAGGGAGACCCCTGCCCCTGCAGACTTCGAGAGTCAGGTTGAAGAGAAAGCCCAGCAACCTTCCATCGGTCAACCTTCCGGTGTTCCTCTCTTTTTCAACTAGATAGCCGTCTCTGGCCGCTCTTTTGTCGTGCACTCCGATTCTCAGACCAGATCTGTAAGCGATTATGCTTTTGTAAGCCACGACGCCTCCGGGTGGATTGAGGAGTGCATCTCTGAAATCGGAAAGAAAGGAATCGAAAGAGGTTGAGTCTTCGAGTAAAGCTTCGGCAAGGCTTTCGATTCTCAAAGCCCTGTATGTGCTCGCGAAACTTGAGTGCCACTCCAGAGGGCGAGTTCGGTGGAACCAGAAGCCATCGTCCAGAACGACGCCTGAGATATTCGCCCTTTCGAAATACAGACCGGCCAGTTCGGTCTGTTCCATCTTTTCACGCCTGTTCCTGATCGCTTCGATCGAGGGATCGCATTCCAGAACGGCGGCGATATCCTTGAGACTTCTCTTGAAGGCGAGCGTCTCGCCTGCAAAAGAGTTAAGATACTCCCTGTCCGTGCTCTGAGTGAATATCCCTTCGATAGGATACTCCTTGAGCCATGCGGGGAGGAGAAGGTTGTGTGCATGACCGTCGAAAACGGGAAGCGACGATAGATCCAGTCCCATCAGAACCGCTCCAGTAGAATCTGGCGCTCTTGAGCGATCGTCAGCTCTCCCATAGCCTTCCATTCGGCTCTCTTAACCGCCAAATAGGCCCGGGACAGATCCTCGCCCAGGACTTTCAGAAGGTATCGGTCGTTTTCGAGCATATCCAGCGCGATTCCCGGGGAGGACGGAAGAGGTTCTACCATGCCCTGCAGCAGTTCCTCTCCGTTCATCAAGGCCGGATCTCCCTGCAGGTTGACCGGCGGCAGGACCTTTTTCTTCAATCCGTCAATCCCGGCGAAGATCATCATTCCCAGGGCGAGGTACGGATTGCTGGAAGCATCCACGCTCTTCAATTCGACGTGGCCGGCAACGCTGCCGGAGGGATCTGTCGGAACCCTCAAAGCGGCTTCTCTGTTGTCAAGCCCCCAGCATCTGTAAGCACCGGCCCAGCAGGAGGGCTTTATTCTCCTGTAAGAGTTGGTGGTCGGTGTCGTCACAGCCATGAGAGAGGGGAGATGTTCCAGAAGCCCGGCCATGAAATAGAGCGCAACCTCCGAAAGCTCACCGTTGTGGTCTCTCATTACGTTTTTCCCGTCTTTCAAAAGACTGAAATGCAGGTGGCAGCCGCTCCCTCCGAACTCTTCGAAAGGTTTGGGCATGAAGGAGGCCATCAGACCGTTTCTCACCGCGGTGGTCCGCACGGTTTCCCTGAAAGTGATCTGGTTGTCGGCGGCCTCGAGCGCAGGGGCGTGAGCTATGACGACTTCCTGCTGGCCCGGCCCCGATTCGGCGTAGTACCTCTCGACGTTCAGGAACTGGGCTTTGAGGTTTCTGACTATATCGCCCACAACCTTCGAGTTGAGGTCCATCGAAAAGGAGCTGGCAAATAGCGTGTTGTCCACCGGGTTCAGAGATCTGTCGAAGAGATAGAACTCATTCTCGAAGGCGGCCCTCATGGTGAAACCGAGCTCGTCAAGAGCTTTTATTGCCCTTTTCAGAAAAAACCTCGGGCATAAACTCCATTCGTATCGGCCGGCGAAGAGATCCGAAATAACGCTAGCGTGCCCCGGGGTGTAGGGGAGTACGTTTAGAGTATCCCAGTCCGGGTTGAGCCATATCTCCCCAACAGGCATCAGCCCGCTTTCAGGCACCACGCCGTCGTACATGACAGGCACCCCCTGTTGCGCGCGAGAGATACCGGCTACCGTCTCGAAATTGTCCTCGAGCAAATCGATATCTATCGACTTGGCCCTTATCACGTTGGCGTTATCGCACCAGAGAGACCTTACAAACTCGACCTTTGCGCTTTTGAGCGCTTTTATAAGTGCTTTTTTCAACCTCGATACCTCCGCTATCTATCCGATCTGGCTCAAAGAGCCCTACGGTGTCATCTTAAAGAAGCTAACTTTACAGTCTTTACGGCCGGGAGATATTTAGAACTCTATCTGCAGCCAGTTTGGCTGTAATCAGGCAAACCGGCACTCCTGCCGGATCGAAGCTCCACTGGCCTATCTGGAAGAGATTCTTTACGGGCGTATCGATCGATCTCTTCATCTTTCTGAAGTCCCTCAAGGGAAAAGTCTCGGATGGATGGTAGTTCCATCCCGTAATCGAACCGCCGCTGTTGAGGGTTTTCTCTTCCATGGTGAAAGGAGTGGCAACAATCCTGAACTCAATTTTCTCTCTAAGTGAAGGATAAAGCCTGAAGAAGTTGGCCATTACATCGTCGGCGGCCTGTTCCTTAAGGCGTTCATATTCCGCTCTGGAAACACTTCTTCCCCAGCCGTTCAGGGCCTTCTGAGTCGTATTGACATTCAGAATTATCCCCGTCTTGCCGGCTGGAGCGAGAGAAGGATCTCTCATGCAGGGAATGCTGATCTCCATTCCCGTGGTTTTGAAGTACTCCGGCGATTCATAGTCACAGGGTTTGGCTGCAGCCGGAACATAGATTATGTGTTCCACATGTTGATCAAGATTCTCTGGAGCTGTGTCAACTCCCATAAATACGGAGAAGACAGAGTCGGAAACCTGCGCTCTGTTGAGCCTCTGAAGGAAATCTTGATCTACGGAATTCTCCGGGAGCAACTTGTTGTATAGCCGCTTCGCATCGGCTGCATTCACGATAATCGGAGACTCGATCTCCTGACCGGTATCGGTTACTACCCCCGAAGGTAAGCCTCGTTCGAGAAGTATCCCGGTCACTTCCGTACCGGTAAGGACGGTCCCCCCATTCTCCCTGATAAAGTCAGCGAGGGTGAGCGGTATTCTCTCTATCCCGCCTTCGGGATAGAAGTAATCCCTGAAAACCGTCGGGTAGGCCAGCCCAAAGAACGCGGGAGTCCCCTCGAAGAAGGGCTCGTCTATGATACTGACAAGCTCGTCGTCGGGGATTCTAACTTTGAGGAAATCCCTGAACGGTATATTGTTGTATTTCAGTTTCTTCAGGAAGCCCAGAAGTTTCTTACCGTTCTTGAGAAACCAGGGAATTGATTTCAACTTGGTCAGAAACGTAGTCTTTCCGTAAAGCGGTCCCGACATTCCTGATAACGAACCCATAAAGCTGTTCAGTTCTTGCATTTCCTTAAGTAGATCCTCTATGCCGGATCTGCTTTCGGGAAAGCGTTCACCGAGGAAGTCGAAGTACTCCAGAAGACTTTCGTCCGACTCCATGGAAAACACTTTGTCCTCGAAGCCAGCGTACACTCTGTTCTTTACGAAATTTAGCTTACCCATGATACCGAAGTTCTCAAGCATTGGAAATAAAAGCCCCGCGTTTTCGACTGCCTTTATTCCGCTGTCGAAATGGTAACCGTTGTACTCGAAGGATGAGAAACAGCCACCAGGTTTTTCCGCTCTCTCTATCAATATGACTTGTTTGCCAGCCTTCGCTATGAAAGCCGCACAGCTAAGACCAGCTATTCCCGAGCCGATCACGATGCAATCGAATTTCATATTATCACTTCCTTTTCCAGCCAGCTAAGAAGCCTTTTAATGGGTACGGGCCTGTCGTCGAAGGAGAGTCTTCTGCAGCTCTTCTCGCAGTATCCCGGGCAGTCGGCGCAATCGGTGCTCACCTTCGTCTCTAGAAGCCGTCGCTTCGCCCCCGGGAAGTTTCCCGACTCCAGACGCCTCAAAACACCCCGAATATCCTTTCCGTCGGGACACTTCATCTTGCAGCCGGGGATTTCGCACAGCTGACAGGAGCCGCTAATCAAAGGGACCGTATCGCGATCGAGCGCGGTCTTTTCAAGATCCACCGCCTTCCTCTTTTTTTCGGAAAGATAGTGAACCCTCTCGACTTCGGGCTCTCTGTAACTGTACTCCTTCATTCTTAAATCTCTGAGAATCAAGTTTGCGGCACCGATACCGGAGACTGTGACCGCCGGCGTTCCCATTCCCATCACGGTCGAATCCCCGCATATGAACAGGTTTTTCCATTCGCTCCTGGCGTGAAGTCTCTTCAGCAATTCCTGGCCGATGGACTGTTTTGGACCTCCGACCCGGCCTTCGTTTTTTAGCGTGTACCTCTCGATTGTGAGCGGCGTGGCCGTTTCCAGATGTTTCAAAGAATCCCTGAGTTTGGGGAATTTCTTCTCGACCAGCTTCAGAACTCTCTCGGTCTCTGCTTTTTTCATCTCTTTGTACTGTTCGGTGCCCCGCGGAGGCCACTTCTTCTTTGACGGAGCGATCATGGACATTACATGAGTCCCTTCCGGGCAGATCGAGGGGTCGTCGATCGAGGATATATAAACTGTGACATCGCTCTCGGCTATCTCGTCGAACTCCTCGACGAACATTTCGACGGGATTAGTTCCGATCGGAACGGCCGAATAATCGACGGCGGCGTAAACGACGATCGCAGGGAAGGTCGGCTCGAGGGATTCGACCCATTTCAGTTTCTCAGGACCGATGCGCTCTTTTGGGATTATCCCTCCGTAAAGATTCCATACCGTCCCGCCGTAGATAACATAGTTCGACCCGATCTCGCTTCCATCCTCGAGCTTAATACCGGCCGCTTTGCCGTCTTCAAAGAGGATCTCGTCAACCCTGTTCTCATAGAGCATATAACCGCCGTTTCTTTCAATTGACTTCTCAAGTTTGTTCGGGATCATCTGGGAGGAACCAGAGGGATAGAAACCACCGCCCTCGTGATTGTCTATGAACATAGTCACCGCGAGAACGCCGGGTGTCTCTTTAACCGTTGTATAACAGTAGGTGGAAGTGAGAACATCGAAGAACTGATAAAGCTCTTCAGCTTTCGGGTCGATGAACTTACTCATGAGTTCTTCGGTGCTCCTGAAGAGTAATCTGATCATCCTGGCCTGCCGCACCGGGTGCTTGAGCAGGGCTTTGAGACTGTCGCTCCTCTTCATTTCAGTCGGAGGCACTATCACGGGATCGGCCACGATCACGTTGTGATAGAAGTCGGCGAGATAGTCGTAAAACTTTCTGAGCTGGTCTTCATAGCCGGGGAAATGCCTCCCGAGCTCGCTAATGAATCTGTCGAGGTCCGGCCAGAATATGATTCTCTTCTCTCCAAAGGTCACGGAGTAAAGGGCCTCATGCCTTATCACGTCGATGTCCTCTCCGATCTCGTTGAAAACGAATCTGTGAGAGTTGAAGCCGCGGTTGCCGAATCCGAAAACCATTCCTACGGCCGAATCGAAAGTGAAGTCGTTTCTTCTGAAGATCGAGCAGCACCCGCCTGGAAGATAGTGCCGTTCGGCAACCAGTACCTTGAGACCCCTGTTTGCCAGTAAAGAAGCCGCCGCAAGGCTTCCGAGTCCCGAACCGATTATTGCAACGTCGTATCTACTATCTGGAAAGAAATTGCCTTTCATAGGCACCCCCGATTAATGTATCTCTGGCTCTCAACTAATAAGATTCTAAATTATGAGAAAGCTCTTTTCCTAGAGTTTTCGAGTAGGTCCAAGGAGAATACTCTTGAGATCGGTAATGTACTTCAGCAGCTATTCTATGGTTCCTTCGGCTAACTTTACCAAGACTTTGTCCGTAGGGGCAAGCACTGTAAACGGTCCGTCGACAGTTAGAATTCTCGATATCATCACTGTCAATAAAGTAGCGAACAATCTAAATTGAACAATAGAAGCTCAGATATGACTCTCCATTAAAGCTATACAGAAACAATATTCAAGGGACTTATTGTTTTGAATGATAGACTTTCGAGAGAAAATACGCAGGAGGCCTGGTAGAAAAGGGTACGGGTCAATCGGAATACCGCCTCTCTAATTTATTAACCACCTTCGGTCTCGAAGTTCTTCGACCACCAATATATCAGCTTATCCGTGCTGGTCCGATCAAGTGTGTTGTAGAGCTCCGTTAATGTGACTGTGTTTCGGTTGTGGTAAATTCCGGTCATGGCCTTGATAACCATCTTTTCCATGGTCGGCAGCTTGTTAATCGTCTTGTCCAGCATCTTGAAGTCTTTGACAGATCCATCGGGATTGTAGGCACCCGATACCTTTTCCCATAAGTCGAAGCTCGATAGAATAACCTTCAGATCCGAGAACTTCATCAGTCGTCACTCCCCTGTCTCCACAGTAAAAAACGATTTTAGGCTCTACGTTTCCAGACATATCGTGCCGCTTCCAGAAAATCTAACTATCTCGCCGATTCAATCCTATATGTTCTTCTGTTTATCTCCAACATCTGTGCAGGGTAAATCGGAAACCGCAAAGAGAAATCTCTACTGAAAGGTACGCAGATTCCAGAATGGTTAATTCTTGCCGGACGCTTTGAAAAACATCTATTCAACGGCGAAGTACACTCCGGTTATCTTCAACCCTCCCTGAAGGTCGGGAAGATTTGCCTTTATCTCCACTTTGTAGTATGAATAACCACCCTCTTCGAGAGTCACTGTTGCGAGATCGGTGATGCTTGAATAGTATTGCCACAAATCCTGGGCTATTAACGAAGGCGGGATAATAATCTTCGTGTGCACCTGGTAGAAAGGCTTCCATATCTCTTCCCATGGCCCTTCAGGAAAAAGACCGGCATATACGGTCACCACAACAGGATTCACCGTGTGCGTAACCCAGTGCATATCGAACTTCAGAGTTCTTTTGGCGGAATCGGCCGCAACTATCTGATAAAGATAGGTATCGACACCCGGATTCACTGTATGCCCGGCGAGCCGATCCCCTCTACCGGTAGATATCCTCGCCGCCGTACCGACAATATCATCCGGTGTAGGATTTCCTGGCTTTTGACTGGCTGTCCATCCACCATCGGAGATAGTTGCTTCGACCCAGCCATCCAGGCTGGGTCTGCTTCCCGTACGGAACCAGGGATTGTGTATCAAGTTGTCCTCCGGCAGATAATCGACAAGGTATTCCAGCGCTTCACGCCCGCTGTTCATTACGGCTTGAGCCAATTCGGTACCGGTAAAAACGAAAAGACTCAATAAACAGATCATCGGTACTAACGATGCTTTTCTCATTCTTTCCTCCGATTCGCACACAGAATATCGACCTATAGTGAACTCCAACGTATAGATGTCAAATTGCGCGAATTACCCTATAACAGGATATCCCTCGATCCCGCGTCATGGCGCTTTCCTGCAAACACGAAAGCCAAAGAAGTCATTTGCGCTTTCGGGATATACATAACCTCTATAAGAGACGCGCGAGCATGTCACATCATCTCCGAAGCTGCCACCGCGAACAGGCTTCAGAAAACCGGTATCGACGTAAGGATTAATACGTACAGAGTCGGTATAAAGCGTATGCCAATCGCTGCACCATTCCCAGACATTTCCGGACATGTCGAAGATTCCCAGTTCATTCGGGATTTTCTTTCCGATCTCCTGCGCCTCTCCTCCCGAATTCGACGGATGCCAGGCTACCTGCTCGAAATCGTCGCTACCAGAGTATATGTACCCCCGACTCAAATTTCCACCGCGCGCTGCAAACTCCCACTCCGCTTCGGTGGGCAACCTGTACCCAACGACTTTCGACACGTCTGTCGTTGTATTACCTTCAAAATCTAGCAGCTGACCCTCGTCCGGTTCACCGAATGTTCTATAAGCGACCGGAAGGTCTTCCTCTTTGCTCAGCCAGTTGCAATAGGCTATCGCGTCCCACCAGCTCACGTTCGTAACCGGTATTGTTTTCGCTTCCGCTTCAACGATTTCGATATCGTTCGCTTTACCGGAAGCCTCAAGGAAAAGAAAATACTCTTCGAAAGTAACCTCGTATTTGCCGATGTAAAAGTCGTATTCAATGACGACTTTGTGCGTCGGCTTCTCGTCGCTGGCTCCCACATTGCGTGTATCACCCATCGTGAAACTTCCCTTCTCTACAACAACCATCTCCTTTAGCGAGAAAACCATCACCGAGAAAGCAACTACTAGCAGTGTTATAAGGACTTTCTTCACCCTTCTCACCCCTCTGTTTGCTCTTGTTTTTCTCCTGGCGATCACAGATCAAAGTTTTTATTCTCTGCTCGAGTCTTATCTGGCTGGTTTTCATTCTATCTTTGAGAAGTGTTCGACACGGCGGGAAAGCGATTCTATGAAACGTCTGAATTCAAAACGATTATAGCACCGGCGACTTTAGAAGCCGATAAAACAACAGTCTTCTGCGGTGGTATGTTTGTTCTTCTTTTTTCACTTTCGGGTGAATTTTAGTTCGCTGAAACCCTCTTCAGTCAGGGAGAGCTGTCCGGCCGTTTCAGAGATAAGCTTTTCGCTGTCCAGGGCCTCCAGCGCGGTATTTACAATTAGCTCGTCGAACTGGGAATCTGAAAGCCCCAGAGTTCTCAACGGTTCGATATCCTGATAAACCATAGATGCCTTTGCTTCGCAGATCAGCTGCTCGCGGGTTTTGATCTTTCCCTGTTCAATCATGAAAAGAAACCAGCGTTTGAGCTGTTTCGCCCTGAACTTGTTGAAGAGAGAGAAACCATATTTCTCAAAGTCCATCGCCTCTCCCCTTGATGATTTTATGAGATCTATCAACAGATCTGTCGCACCTTTGAGAATAAGAAGGGAAATCATAATTCCTACAAGGGCATCGACATATGGAACTTTCATCAGCGATACAATAAGCCCGATAGATACGCTCACAGCTACGAGAACATGGTTTCTGGAATCTGTTGATTGGGTGATCAACGGGAAAGAACGGTTTTTCAGACCCGAGTATTTCTGATAGAACCAGAGAAAGGCGCAGATCAAACCCGAGATAACAACTGCCGCAAAAGTGAGGAGATCTGGAGATGGTATTTCACCCGAGACAAGCCTCGATAATGCCTCAAACAGCGAAAAGATTCCCGTTATCCCCATGAAGAATAGAAGAATAAAGCTTACCAGGTTTTCGCGCTTCTTCTTAACTCCCCAGTACACAAAAATACTTGAGACTCCGTCCAGAAGAGTATCGAAGGAGTCGTTCAGGAGACCGGTGCTTCCTGAAAGAAGAGCGGCCGGCAGTTTCAAAGCCGCAAGAACGAAATGGGCTATCACTGTGATCTTTGCGACGGTTTTGGGCTGTGTTGCACGGGCGAGAAGTCTGCCGCTGTTTTCCAGTTCGGCCAGCATCTCCTTTGCTTGATGCCGTCCTTTTCCCGTCAGCAAATATCTTTCACCGTCCTGAATGACCCAGCCGGACTCTTTCATTTTCTGAATAGCGGTATTTAAAAATGAATCTAGATCCTTTTCTTCGTGCGCTTTTTTCCCATAAGGGAAGATCTCGAAGAATATGCCGAATCTTCTCCCCATTATAGAGAAGTAATCTTTCAATTGCTCTATTGTGTTGCAACCATTGAGAAGGGCGGCTGCTACGGACCATTCCTGGCCGTGGTTTTTTGAATGATGCCCGCGTTTCATTACCTTCTCCTAATCCTATGTTCGCTCAAGTAAGCAAAACCATCGAAGAGCCATGAAAAAAGATTAACATCGATTACCCACAAGTTGTCAATTCCTGCACTGAACTATTCGGCAACTATAATCTCGAAATTCCTGGTTGTCGGAGTAACAGGCAGTTGATCCGGTCTGATTCCCAGAATCATGGATTGAGGTGTCGGTTCGGCTCTGGCTTTAATGACATTCTCCAAGGTTACATTCCAGCCAGCTTCTTCAAGGCCTTCAATAAAGAGCCGCGAAACGTGGAGATTCCTGTCCTTAACATATGATAGATTCGGATCGTCTTCCTCGAAAAAAATGCACAGAGTAATCAGCTTCCTTGAAACTCTTCGAGTCTCCGTAAAGACTTCCCTGGAGTTCTCCATGTTCTGAAATCCCGCCGCACTTACAATTAAGTCCAGAGAGTCGTTTCTGAACGGCAGTTTTTTACCATCGGCGATAATCTGATAAACCCTGTCTCCCCAACCTCTGTATCTCAAATACTGAAGGAGTCCAAAACTGCTCGATGGGCTTATGTCTACTGATATGTACTCTCGCTCCGTATACGTGAGGAGTTCTTCAAGAAGACCGCCCATACCTGTAGCGAGATCCAGTACAACACCATTTTCATTCTTTATGAGTTCGACGGTATGGTAGACGCTCTGAACCATCGCGCTGTTGTATTCCTCTGTGTATATGGCCTCTCTTGAACGTTGCATAAGCCTCTTGAATTCATCGAACTCTCCGCGGTACCACAGAGCAACGGCCTTTATTAGTTGATCGGCGGGAGAAAGCTGCTCTTCAGGTGTCTCGAAGAACCGTTTTTCAATCTCTTCCTGACCGTTCATGAAGCCCTTTCCTACCATCTCCCACTGGTCCCTTCCGGACAACAAGAAATCATAGATTCCCATTCGCTTTTTGAATCTCTTACCGCAACGGGAGCACATGAAACTATCTTCTTGGCTTAAAAGAGAAGAGCTACACGAAGGACACTGCAACAAACTCTCTGCATCAATCATTTTGTCTCCCTCCTTATAAGCATTCAGTAAGCATTATACTATCTTTTCCGACGATTCAAAAATGGGATTCGCCCCGTTGAAAAATCAGCCCGTGATAAAATTGGACGGTCGAAGCGTGAAAGTAACTGTATGAGAAAGTCGTTCACAGGAAGGGAGGCTTCCATGAAAGAGGAAAAAGCAAAGGTTGGAATCGGCTTTGCAACAGGGAGAAGGTACTTCCAGAGAGTTCTGAGGAGTTACGTGTACAACTGGAAGGAATCGAGATTGGTTGACAGTGAAAAATACAGCCTGAATCTCTTTGTAGCTTATGATCTGAGTTATAGAAATACGAAGAAAAGTCACTATACTCAACTGAGTTCAAGTGTAGATGAGATGCTTGATTCGAAATGCTTCATAGGCCAGGAGGAAGTTGAAGAAGAGAAAAAGTCTCTTGTAAAAGAGGGAGTCGTCAGTTCTGAAGAAGTTTCTCTGGTGTTTGGAAAAGGGTATGCTTCTCAGCGAAACATCGTTCTCTATAGTGCGCTTAAGAATCACGTTGACTATCTGCTATATCTTGATGACGACGAGTATCCAGTTGCCGTAACAGATAAACTAGGCTCAGCTTCGTGGATAGGCCAGCACGTATTGAAAACCCATTTGAAAAACATTGACCGGGCAGATATCACTTACGGCCATCACTGTGGCTATATATCGCCGATCCCTTCTATAGAGTTTTCGACAACTCTTCCCGAGGATACTTTTAGACTGTTCATTGAGGCGATAAGCAACGACATAGTCAAGTGGGAGACACTTAAGAAATTGATCAAAGCCGGAGGAGTATCGTATGCCGACCCTGAGATATTGAACAGCGATGACGTTGTGGAAGTTCCGGAAATCAAACACGCCAAGTTCATATCTGGATCGAATCTATGCCTGAATCTGAAGGACCCGGGCAGGCTATTCCCCTTTTATAACCCCCCCGACGCACGCGGGGAAGATACATTTTTGAGCACCTGCCTGAGTGAGAGAAAAGTTCTTCGAGTTCCCTGTTACGCTTTTCACAACGCCTTCTCGACTTACAACCACATTTTGATGGGTGTACTTCCCACAAAGCTCAGACCGATAGTAGCCGATTCAAAAGAGATAGTAAGGCGTTTCTACAGGTCCTGCATTGGATGGATCAGATACAAACCGCTCCTTCTCTATATAACCGACCGTGATAGATATTCCGAAACGATCGAAGAGATGAAAACCAGTCTGAAGAGAACACTGCCCGCGATCTCGGCGCACTTTGGCACCGAGAGTTTTTTCAATATCTCCAAAGAGTTGAACAAATACCATAGGCTGGTTGAGAAACACTACGATCAATTCGCGAGAGTAAAGAGAATATGGTCGAATATATGCAGTTATCTGCGAGAGATCGACTGAATCTACAACCAATGCAGATGAGGTCTTCTTCTGCTACCTGAAGAAAACGTTCTCAGCCCGTCAATACTTATAGAACCTATAACGAAAGCGCGGGAGTTTTCAAAGTTTCTACCTGGATAATAAATTCTACAGGCACAGAGTGAATAAATCTGATAAAATTAGTCATATTAATATATGGAACAACTATTATTTGGAGGAGAAAAAATGAAGCGAATAATTTTGAGCTCTATCATACTGGTTATACTGGTCCTAAGCGCAACAACCGCTCTTTCAAGCGGGCCTATACAGATCAAGCCACCGATTCTGGCAACGGCCGTGGGCGATGGAGAGGGCTCGGTTATCTTGAACCTCGTTTGCGGATGGAAGGGAATAGAATGCGAGTCGGTTCTCGATCTGATTCCTGCCCGGCTGGAGGAGAGACTGAGTGGAATCGGCGGCCCGGGGACGCTTGTTGTCGCCACCGGGGCCATTGTGGAGGGCGATCTCTATACGATTTGCAATATCGAGAAAATGAGCATAGAAAAGGAGTCGTCGAGAATAGAAGGGTTGATCGCCGTCGCAAAATCCAGCAGGATTCCGGTGATCGGTCTTCACATCGACCGGGGAATAACCTCTCCCGATACCGATCCCGGCAAGTCTTTAGATCTTATAATGCCTTACGCTGATGCCATAATTCTTGTCACGCACATCGGCATGGACGAGTATTTTGAAGAGATCGCTGCGGCCGGCGCAATACCGTTGATCGTGATCGACAACTCAGACAAACTCGTCGAAGCTCTCGAGGCGCTCTTCTCGATGAATCTGGGTGAGTGCGAATAAAGCACGTCGGTTGAATTTCGCTTCTGGGTTGCTGTATCGTGTCGTTGCTTCACTAAAATCCAGATAGTTTCAATAGTCCGGTTCTAGAGTGTGCCGAGAAAGCGTTCTACAGACTCTGAATCCGACATCTTTTGCCGCTCCCGTCGGTGTGTAGCCGCTTCTTGCCGACACTCTCAAGTATTTTTCGAAATCGTGCCAGGACCCACCCCTGATAACCCTGTAATTTCCCTCTGAAAAGACGCAGGGGTCGGTCTGCTCAAGATACGGGTAACTTGCATACCAGTCATGACACCATTCCCAGACGTTTCCACTCATGTCGAAAACCCCGATTTCATTCGGTTGCTTCGCTCCCACTTCAGAAGTTTTCCAGTCGGAATTGATGTTGTACCACGCAACGATGTCCGGTTCATCATGTCCAGAGTAGAGGGTGGTTTTACTTAAATCCGCCCCTCTTGCGACATACTCCCACTCTGCTTCGGTTGGCAGACGATAACCCACCGCCTTCGAAGGTGACGAAGTTACTTCTCCCTTTCCGTCTATAAGATATCCAGAAGAATTATAAGCCGGAGGAAACCCTGCCTTTGAGCTTAACCAGTTGCAGTACTCTGTTGCGTCCCACCAGCTCACGAATATCACGGGCCTGTTTTGCCTTCCCCACCCATTGTCAGAAGATTTCTCCCGTACGGTTTGTTCGCAGAATTCATCGAATTGCGCGAAAGTCGTCTCGTACTTTGAAATCAAAAAATCGTATGTGATATTGACTATATGAACAGGCGACTCGTTATCGAAACTATTTTCTGAAACATTACCCATCAAGAAACTTCCTCCACTCACTCGAACAAAAGAGGATTCATTCGGCTGTGCCGCGGAAAGATGAAGACAAATGAAGGTCAACACGATCAATACCAGTCTGGTTTTTTTCATATAAGACCTCCATTGGATACACTCTCAAAAGGGTAAATAACGTAAGAGCTTGCCTGTGAAAGAAGGCCGGCCCCCAATAAGACTGGCAACGAGCTCTATCCCAACGCTCCTCGTTTCTTTGACCCGAACTGTATACAAGAAACCGCCAGTAAACATTCATCCGGGCCGTCGGTATAAGGGATCGAAAATCAGAATTTCTTCAGCCAGGGTTCGTTGAGGTCGCAGACTGGAGAGACTGCCGAGTCATACAGAGCATTTGCGGCCGTGGAGTAGCCGCCCACGAAGACCCTTACCGCTCCCATTCTCTTCAGTCTGTGGAGCCCTTCGGTTAGCATGGCCTTCCCCAGACCTCTCTTGTGGTACTCCGGCATAACCCCGACAGGCTCGTAACATGCGGTCCTGGTGACGTCGTCGTACCATATCGTGCAGAAGCCTGCTATCTCGCCGTCGGGAGCAACTGCGACAATGTCTAGATCTCGCCTGTACATAGGCTGCTTCTGGATGTTGAGATACCATTCCCAGCCCTCGTATTTTTCGTCCGGCTCATTCGGATGAAAGGCCCTCCATGAAGCCCAGCTTCTGGAAGGGAGTTCTTCTGCAGTTCCAAGAGAGCGTATATCGAAGCCTTCCGGAATGTAGACTTCTGCAATTTGACCGCTCAGGTCTCGTCGATGCTGATGTTCCGGCCAGTCACCTTGCGAGTAACCTCTTCTCTTCAAAATATCTATCCTTCGTTTGTCCTGGGAGTCGGTGAACACCCAGAGGCTTCTGAGGCCGTCTTTCTCACTGAAAAGGTTCCTCTCCGAGACTTCGAGCATCTCTTCCTCCAGCTCCTCACAGTCGAAAGATGGATGTACCTGTAGATGGGCCTCGCCAGTTCCATCACGGTTGACGGCCGCCACTATCCTGTCATTAGAATCTTCCCAGAAGAAAATACAGTCATTCAACGAGTCGATTTTCAGGCAGTTCTCCATGATATGCCAGCGCCAGTAATCCAGTCTGGCCAGATGCCAGGAGTATTCGCGCAGTCCGTTGGCTTTGAATACTTCTCTCAAGAACTCTCTCAGTTTCCAGTAATCTTCTTCGCGCTCATATGTTCGTATTTTGAATCCCATCTCATCACCCGCACTTCTAATCAATACTGGATTGTCCTATTCTATGATAAAGCCGGGCGAAATTCTTCACGCCCGGCATGGTTGGCTTGTTGAAAAATATTCTATTCTTGCTTGCGGTATTTTCCGTACGCGTCCGCCGCCTTTATGGCGGAGAACACAGTTTGGGGGGTGATTTCAACCAGTTCGTTGTGAATCGTTTCGCCCTCCGCACAGGAAGCGCTTGCGACTTTCATCAGCTGCTCATCGGTGGCGTCGCCCAGACCGATTTCCGCCAGAGTCGTGGGAAGCCCTACTGTTTCACAGAAGTCGTAAACTTCATCGATGACTGCCGGATCCTTCCCCGTCAGGAAAAGCGAAGCGAGCGTTCCCACGGCCACTTTCTCTCCGTGGAAATACCTGTGAGTCTCTTCGAGCACCGTGAGACCGTTGTGTATAGCGTGGGCCGCTGCGAGCCCGCCGTTTTCGAATCCCAGTCCGCTTAATAGAGTGTTGGCCTCTATGACTTTCTCGAGGGCTGGAGTTACGATATGTGCTTCACAGGCATTCTTCGCCTGTTCACCATACCTCAGAAGAGTCTCGTAGCAAAGTTTCGCAAGGGAATATGCCGTCATAGAGCCGGGATTGCCGGTCATGTTCTTTGCATTGCCGATTTCACAGGATCTCGCTTCAAACCATGTTGCAAGGGCATCGCCCATTCCCGATACGAGAAACCTTGCCGGCGCATCGGCGATTACTTTCGAATCCAGCAGCACGAGATCGGGGTTCTTCGGAAAGAAAATAAACCTCTTGAATTCTCCTTCAGGTGTGTAAACGACTGAAAGCGCACTACAGGGCGCATCGGTCGAGGCGATCGTTGGAACTATAACGACGGGTATCTTTAGGTTGTGGGCGACGGCTTTGGCCGTATCGAGTGTCTTTCCTCCCCCAATGCCCACGAGAACTTCGGTCTTGCCTTTTGCAATAGCGGAGAGCCTATCGATCTCTTCATCGGAGCACTCGCCATTAAACTCGATTATCTCCGCGGAAACTTCTTTCAACAGAGACGCCTTGATAGAAGGTATTATCTTCTCGAACACGAATGGGTCGGCTATAACGAAGGCATTATCACCGAATCGCTTCAATTCCCTTCCCAGAGCTTTCAATGCGTCAGGTCCCTGAACGTACCTTCCCGGGAATATTGTGGCTCTTATCATATAAACCGCGTCAGGATACACCGTGCTTCAGCGCGGTGAGGAATGACGCTTCCCTCCTTTCACATAATAGTGATGATGATCTTTCTACAAGTTTTAGTTTGCCTACACTGGCAGAACGACTGACAACTTCTCCGTCAAGAGTACGCAAATCAAAATATCCAGATGATCTACGTCCAAACACAAAACATTCCCGATCAAGATATTCGACCTTATCGAACAATTGGTAACCGTGTACGTATCCAGGAGCTTTATTTTCTCTTCGAATACCTTTTTTCGGGTTTGTTTTGTGCAGTTGCCTGTTTTGTTTGCGTACTTGTTTGAAGAAGTACCAGCAATCGCTTTCTTCTGTCGATGGGTTTCCTGAGATACACCGGGCATCTATCCGGTGCGACTTTTCGAGATTGTGTTTGATTCGAACATTTTTGGTTATATAGCCAAAAGTCAGAGACACATTTGAATACAGTTCTTTCAGTTTGTTGTAGAAAGCCCATCGCATTATGCCCATAAAGGCTGCATCCCTGAAGGAAGAGTTGCGCTTGACTTTAAGTTTTAGCTCACCGGCGTGGTACTTCCTATGACAGGTTTCGCATAGAGTAATCAGATTATCCGGAGAGTTCCCGCCACTCTTTCTCGATTCGATGTGGTGTACATTTAGAATTGGATCTCTTGACTTACCATTACAGTGTTGACAGGTGTGTTTGTCCCTGAACAAAACATACTCCCTGACATTATAAAATCCGAGCTGTTCGCCTTGCTGATATTCCTCACCCCGGATATCTGGGTTCTTTATTTTCTGTATATCGAATTGAGCCACTTCTACTACTACTTCAGTTATTGGCAGGATTGCGTGAACCATCTTAACCGCTTTAACGTGAGTATCAATCTTATTCTGTACCGACGGTGCTACCCAACCTTCAGGTTTTTTTCTATTGAGGAAACGAGATTGCCTATAACGAGTCTTTCTACTTCTTCTGGACCTTCTAAGCATCCTTCTGGTAGACAACAGATCCACAATATCGTTTCTCAGCGCTACTTCTGCTGAAAATACTTCCTTGTTCTCAGTTGTAGCCGATAGCCCTATTGTCTTACTTCCGGTATCTACACCGAGAGTTACATCTTGTTTGTATCCGGAGGAACCGTACAACAACTGAATGGTGAATGGTGTTCTTTTAACTACTTTAGCCTTCTGCTCTTTCAATAGTTTCCGTGCCTTCTGTGGTTTACACGGCATTAGCGGTTTCCCGTGCTTGTTAATAACGTAGACTAACATATAGTCCGCCTCCTTCCGGAGTAATTCTCCCATCGCCAATGTTATCCGACAGTTTCTCGTTAGCAGCACTGTTCCTACCCATTAGAACTGTTTAACCACTAACCGCAGAGCGTAAGACTTGGGAGGGCATCCTACGGTGCCTATACATTTGCCGGTAACAGTGTCCGAAACACTTAGGCTAGTCAACCTGAGCTACAAGCTCCCGGCTTTAGCCGGGGGTCGTTGACTGCTAACACCTCCTTTTAAAGTAAATTATAACGCCAAAATCAACAAAGTTTGTGAAAAAAAGATCAATATGTTCCTGAAAAACGATGCTTCCTATATCAGAGCTAGATCATATATAGAAGTATGGAATGACCATAAATTAGGAAGCCATCTTTAGCAAGGTAAGTAAGACAAGTACGTGAGATTGATTTATTGGTAATAACGATCTCATAAATAGAAAGTGAGTCTTTGAAAGCGCCAGATATGTTTCAGCCTAACCGGCAACCGTTCCCATGTAACCGAGAAAGCTCGATATCTCTTTTGCGATCTGTATGACTCTCAGGTAATAGGTTTCATAGTTCAGCAATTTGCTCAGCTTATTAAGCGCAAGATTTATGGAAGCGACCACCTTTCCCTGTGAGTTGAATACGGGAGCAGCAAAACAGATCTCCCCGGGGGTGAATTCCTCATCATTTATCGCGTAACCTCTGAGTTTAATCTCTTTGAGTTCTTCGCGAAGCCTTTCTTTGTCGGTCAGCGTCGTGGGCGTAAATTTCTTGAATTCGGCCGCTTCGAAGTATTCTTCGATCTCTTCGGAATCTAAAAAGGCAAGAAGTGCTCTGCCTAGAGAAGTACAATAAAGGGGAATTTCATAACCTATTATACTGTTGATAAACACTCTATCGGAGGCCAGACTTCGGTCGACTATTAGAGCCTTCCAGTTGTTGAGTATGGCAAGATGAACGTTGCCGTGGTATTCGTGAGCCAACCGTTGCAACGGAACTCTGGCGATCTCGATCAAATTGAGGCCTGAAAGAACGAGATTCCCTTTGACGATGAGATTGATTCCCAGACTGTATTTGCCGTTCTCCTTTCTGGTAATGTACTTATATTTCTCAAGCGTCGAAAGGAGTGGATAAATACTGCTGAGATTAAGCCTCAGCTTTTTGGCTATTTCTGAAGACGTGAGTTCTCTCTGCTCTCTGGTGAAGCAGTCGAGAATACTCAAAGCTTTTTCAAGCGATTTATTCTGATACTCTCTCATGGCCTATTCCCTTTCTACTTAGTCCTGAATATATCTCATTTTATCCAATAGAAGCCAATTTTACAAATGCCTCAGAAAGATCCTTCTTTATTTGCAGAAATACCTCGTAGTACTCTCCGTACTTTTCATGTCTCTCCCTGTCTGGATATGAGATATCCGAAATCTCAATTATGTGATCGAGGTCATTGAAGTTTCCCAGAAGTCCAATTCCCACACTCGCAGCCACAGCAACTCCAAAGGATCCGGCTTCCTGTATTATAGATGGGCAAAGAACTTCTTTACCCGATATGTCAGCGATTATCTGCCTCCACAAACGTGATTTTGCACAGCCTCCGATAACCCTTACCTGGTTGGAGTCGTAACCCTGGCCGGAGAATGTGTCCATGATCTCCTTCAACCCAAACCCCATTCCTTCTATAGCTGCGCGGTAAATATCGCCGATGTTGTTAGTTAAATTAAGACCGAAAAGGACACCACGCGCATCGGGATTTGTCTCGCCCGCCCATATACCCCTCATGAAAGGTAAAAAGATCAACTTGTGCGCGCCGGGTATACTTGAAAGTGCTTCGTGGTTCATAGCCTCGAATTCGTCAGAGTGTATTTCACCGGATTCTTCTGATTTGCCATATCTGTAGATGCTGTCTCTAAGCCACTGGTAACATATACCAGCACCGGTCATCTGGTATTGCAGCGCATAGCTATCCGGTACTATATGGCAGTAGTTAACGAGTTTGGAGTGGTAATCTAAAACTGGGTTTTTTGAGAAGAAACCCATCCATGCCGCTGACCCGAGACAGATGTACGAAACACCTTCTTTTACCGTTCCGGCTCCGGCGGCCGCACAGGCCACATCTCCACCACCAGTTACAACGGGTATGCCTTTTCGCAGACCTGTTTGAATTGATGCTTCCTCGGTCAATCCGGCAACAATCGAGGACGCTTCTGAAAGTTCCGGCATAATCTCTTCGGGTATTCCAGCAGCTTGAAGTATCTTTCGTGACCATATTCTCTCTCTTATATCGAGCGCTCCTGTATTGCAGGCCTGTGAGTAATCCGTTTTGATCTCACCCGTAAGACGATAAACAAGATAATCCACCGTGTTGAGTATCTTTGCTGTCTTTCTAAATTCAAAAGGTTTTTCGTCTCTGAAAGCCATCATTTTGAAAAGCGAGTATTGTTCAGGCACCTGACCTGCGCCTGTAATATTGTAGAACTCTTCGGCCGTTATATTGCTCAGGAGGCTTTCCACCTGTTTTCTGGCCGTCAAGTCTGCATATATCGGAATTTCGGCCAGAAGGAGTTGCCCGTCTTTTCCAAGAGGTACCATACTGGGAGAATGACCGCTGCAAGCGATTGCAAGAATTTCGTCAGGAGAAATATCGTTTTCTCTCAGCAATTCTTTCGTTGTAGCGCAGAAGACCCGCCACCAATCCTCCGGCCTTTGAACGGCCTTCCCATCCCGCGGATAAAAGGTCTGGTAACTTTCCAACTTACTAGCGACAAGGTTGAGTTTCTCGTCGAAAACACAGGCTTTGTCGCTAGTGGTACCCAGATCGTGGGTAAGAATATATCTCATCGTTCCCTCCATTAATTGATCAAGGGTTCTGCACTTTAAGGCCGGCCGCGTAAGCCAGAATCTCTTCTTCCGAAGTCTCTTCCGGCGATAACTCTCCTGCGATCCTACCTTTGTACATTACGAGAATTCTATCGCTCATTCCTATTATCTCCGGAAGCTCTGAAGAGACCATTATTATGGACATTCCATCGTTCGTGAGCTTTTTCATAAGGCGATAGATCTCGGCTTTTGTGCCTACGTCGATACCACGGGTTGGTTCATCCAGCAATAGAACCTCGGCTCCGTTAAATAGCCATTTCGCCAGCACTACTTTCTGTTGATTTCCTCCACTCAAGAATTCCACCAGCTGCGACATACCCGGAGTAGCTATCTTGAGTTTTTCTATGAACTCTATAGCTGTCTGCTTATCCTTCTTGCTGTTGACAAAGCAGAGGTTGCAGATCTTTCGGTGCCCGACCAGAGAGATGTTGTTCTTTACTGACATAGGCAAAACCAGACCGGTTTTATGCCTATCCTCGGTGACATAACCGAAGCCGTTCAAGATCGCTTTCCCGGGAGTTCTGTTGTGAACTTTACGTCCTTTAAACTCTATATTTCCATTGTGGGAATCGAGTCCGAAAATAGCTTTGCACAGCTCAGTTCTTCCGGCTCCCATCAGTCCGGCTATTCCGAGTATCTCTCCTTCTCTGAGTTCGAAACTTATGTCGTGGAGCTTTGTCGTGGAAAGATTTCCTACTTGAAGAACCACATTTTCGTTGCGAAACTCTGTCCTGGAAGGATACATATCACCTATCTCTCTGCCGACCATGAGTTTGACCAGACTATCGTTGTTTATCTCTGAGGGGAAAACGGTATCGACATTTTTACCGTCTTTGAGAACCGAAATCCTGTCGCTTATTTTGAAGATTTCCTCGAAATGGTGCGATATGTAGATTATCCCTACATCCTTCTTTATCCTCTGCAGTATAGAATGAAGCTTTTCAAGATCGTTTTTAGGTAGTACCGCCGAAGGTTCGTCCATTATCAGGATCTTTGGCTTTCTATAAAGAGCCTTGGCTATTTCGACCTTCTGGCCTTCTGCAACGCTGAGTTCACAAATGTTTTTTGTCGCATCTATATCGTCGAAGCCTATATCTCTCAAAAACCTGTCGGTCTCTTCAAAAAGCCGCTTCCAGTTGACTAGACCGATGATAGAACTGTTATATTTGCCGAATTTGATATTTTCGGCAACAGTCATGTTGGGTTGAAGACTGAAGTGCTGTTGAACTGTGTATATACCGTAGCGTATTGCATCTCTTGGAGAGGTTATATGTACGTTTTTTCCATTGATTTCGATGATTCCACTATCTCTTTTGTGCGCCCCTGAAAGAACTTTGATCAATGTGCTCTTCCCTGCTCCGTTTTCCCCCACCAGAGTATGTATTTCTCCTATTTCCAAATCGAAATCGACTTTGTCCAGAGCCCTGACGCCGGGAAAGGTCTTCGTTATTCCCCTCATCGAAAGATAGGGCAACTCAATTCCCCCCTTTTTCAACTCTAGTCTCTCTTACCTGTGCAACAACGGTCACGGGACATGCTTCGTTTGCAAAAAACAAAGGCGTCGTGATTACTTTGGTTAGCTCTCTATCCAGCAAAGGCTTCAGGTTCATGTCTTCGATAATGTACCTTCGTTCGAAGGGTTTGAGAAAAGACCTGTGTACCGGCCACTTCAACGACCGCCCTTCGTGGATGTTCTCTACGCTGAATAAATCCATGCCGAGACACCTTATGCGTGGGAATGTATCCAGCAAGTATTCAAGGCTCTCCTTTGAAAAGGAAGGAGAGTTCTCAACATACCGTTTTCTGTCGTTACGGTGTTCGCTGAATTTTGTATAAACAAAGAGGCTGTCCGAATTATCCAGTTTTTCTCTATGTTTGAGCAGGTCGATAACCTCTATATTTTGAAGGTCGGTTTTCGGGCACTCTATGAAGGCAGGGTTCTCAAGCATGAAATCACCTGCATCGAAGTCGCTCATCATAAAGCCGTTTTCATATACATGAAAAGGTACATCGATGTGAGTGCCGTGGTGGGAAAAGATCTTTATGATGCTTGTCTGGTTCGACTTGTTCCGGCCATCGCCAAACTTCGAACGCCACTCGATGCTGAGTCCGGGAAGATTCAGGACTTCATCGGGAAGCTGTGATTCAATCAAACGGTGCGAAAGTTCTATGTACATCCTCATCTCCTCCATGTATTCCTTTACAATTCAATGAGTGGTCCACCCACCGTCAACAAACAAAGTCGAGCCTGTCATATAAGAGGAGTCCTCGCAGGAGAGAAACACCGCCGCCCCGGCTATCTCTTCGGGTGATGCTAGTCTCTTCAAAGGTATCTCGTTTACGACCTTCTGTAAGTGTTCTGGATCGTTCATGGATCCGGCCGAAATCTCCGTTCTTACGACGCCCGGTGCGATGGCGTTAACGTTGATTTTGAATTCAGCAAGCTCGACAGCCATTATTTTGGTTAGCATCAAGAGGCCGGCCTTCGATACGCCGTATGGGACATGGTGACCGTGATAATAGACGACTTCTCCATCTATAGAGCTGATGTTTATGATTCTTCCCCCGCCTTTATCTATCATGATCGCCGCCGCCGCTTTGCTGCAAAGGAAAGTACCCTTAAGGTTTACGGCCATCGTTCTGTCCCACATTTCTTCGGATATGTCCATAAACTTACCTTTCAGAAGAATCCCTGCGTTGTTTACCAGTATGTCCAGTTTTTCGAATTGTTTATCTATAACTGAGAAAAGGTTCTCGACATCCTTCGACGAGGAAATGTCAGCCTTGACTGCAATTGTCTTCTGCGTTTTCGATAACTCAGCGGATAGTATACTGGCTTTATCATAAAGGAGATCGGCTAAGATTACCTCGGCTCCCTCACTGACAAAGCGTTCTGCTATGGCTCTTCCGATACCCTGAGCCGCCCCGGTCACGAGGGCCACTTTTCCACTCAAACGTTTTTCTGTTGATGAGCTCCTGGTTTCGCTTTTCATGCCGAAGAGCCTACTTTCTTTCTGCTGCTGCTGAAAACTGCAAGAAGTATTATCAATCCTCTGATTATCTGCTGCCAGTATATAGAAATACCTAGTAAATTCATAATATTGCCTATGAGGCCGAGTATGATTACTCCTACAACCGTTCCGCCAACCGATCCGATACCGCCGTTGAAGTTGCCTCCGCCAACCATAACGGAAGCTATGGCTATTAGTTCCCAGCCTTGACCCATTACGTTTGTTCCAAGAGTAAGCCTGGATGTCATTATAACTCCGGCAACTCCACACAACAGGCCGGAGAGCGTGTATGACATTGTTTCGTATAACACCGTACTAATGCCGGCGAGCCTTACAGCTTCTTTGTTTCCGCCGATTCCTCTTATAAATCTTCCCATTATAGTCTTTCCGAGGAACAGCGCTACCACTAAGGCTATAACCAGCCATATCCAGGCAACAACTGGAATTCCCCAGAAGTATTCACGACCCATCACAAGAAAATCCGGGCTTTTGAAGAAGACTTGCCTGCCCTTAGACATGAGTAAACCGATTCCCTGATAAACCGTCATGCTTGCAAGGGTAACGATGAAAGGTGTTATTTTGGCTATCGTTACTGCAAGACCGTTAGCAAAACCTGCAAGTGTACCTACTCCTATCGCCAGGAGCGAAGCGATCGGCCATGCCATTCCGTCTTTCAAGAAAGTAGCTACCATTATTCCAGAGAGAGACGCGATGGCTCCGACGGAAAGATCTATCCCCCCGGTCAATATCACCAGAAGCTCTCCAAACGCCACTATTCCTATTGCAGCGTTTTGTTTGAGTAGGTTGGTCAGGTTTTCCGAAGTGAAGAACTTATCCGACATCACGGCCGAGATAACGATGAAGAAGAGTAGCATGAGATACTTATCGTATTTCGATATAAGACTCAGCAAAATATTTCTTTTAGTTGATTCAGTTTTAGTCATCAAGCACCACCCTTGATTCATCAGATGAAGCGGAGCGAAGCGGCATATTCATACTTCGCCCCGTAGAGAATCTGAATATTCTTTAATCGATCAGAAGCCGTAGCTCATGTATTCATCTACGTTGTCGTACGATATACCTATAACGGGAATATAGTAGCAGTCTCTTACTGCGATTCCCTGAAGTTTGTCGTTAATTACCTGTAATGTTATCTCGGCAATCATTGTGGGGCTATTCAAACCGGTTGCAAGTGCCGGACCGTTCTTGCCGTTTTTCGCTTCTTTGATCTCTTCCAACATTCTCAATTCGCCGTCGAAACCGACGATCAACTTGACGTCTTTTCGGCCGGCATTTCTAATAGCGGTCAATGCACCGAGAGCCTGAGCATCGTGATGGGCTATTACAACATCGATCTGGGGATTGGCAGCCAGAAGTTCTTCCATCTGAAGCATACCCTCGGACTCGCCAACATCGACGACTGCATATCTTTCATCGATAATGTCATAGCCTTTGATCTCTCCCTGATCGGAGATACCGCCCATGATTCCGCCGAATCTTAGAGCCGGGCAGCCCGTATCCGTCGCGGTGCTTCTCACATATACCATTTTTGCCTTTCCACCCATAAAATCGGCTACAAAACGGCCGATGGCACGCGCTATGGCAAAATTGTCGATGCCAACATAAACATAACCTTCGCCAGGACTGGTGTTGTCCACGCAGAAAAGCGGTACATTCTTCTGTGCACAGAGAGCGGCGACAGACGGCACTATTTCGTCGCCAACAGGGTTGAGTATAAGTATGTCCACACCTTTAGCGATCAGATCTTCTGCCAGTGCCAGTTGCTCGGCCGCACTTCTATTAGCACTAACGACCTGATTGAAGTTTGCGCCGTATTCCTTTGCCAGTTCAACGAATCTGTCACTCATCGCAGCGTGGTACGTAGTGCCTAGCGTGAGCTGGACGAACCCGATGTTCTTTCCCTGAAGAGCGTTGGTGCTTAAATTGAGGCTGTTACCTGCAAATGCGACACCAACTAGAAGAAGTACAACTAACCCGATTACAAGAGCACCTTTTTTACTCATGCCTCGTTCCTCCTTTTTTTCTGGATCTTTCTTTCAAGTAATCCCCTGGACGGTGCAAACTCAGAACAGACCGATCTCCTTAAGACTGTCAATGACCTTTTGAAGCAATGAACCATCTATATCGATGTATGGACTTCTAGAATAGCCGGCATCGATTCCTCTGGCTCTAAGAATAGCGTGCATTATAGGTACCGTTGGACCTAGTTTGGTTATCTGACGTATCTTCAGAATTACTCTTTGAAGGCGTTGGGATTCTTCACGATTACCGTTCATGTAGGCTTTGTATATCTCTGCCAGAAGTTCCGGGTAAATATTCGCCATTCCACAAACGCAGCCGGTAGCACCGGCATCAAAAGCTCCAACGAAGATAGCCTCCGTTCCTATGATCACGTTGAAATCAGGATAATCTTTAACGGCATCCTGGAAGAAATAGAAATTTACAAGATCGAATGAGCTGTCTTTCAATCCTCTCAGGCCATGAGCTGCAAGTCTCTTCAAAAGAGAAGGGGTGATCGTGTTCTGTGAAAGATGAGGGTTATTGTAGACGTAAACGGGAAAATCCTCTTCATTCACGGCATCAACTAGAGCGGCGAAGTGAGCGAAGAGATTGTCTTCAGGTAGGTGAGGTGAATAATATGGAGATATCGCTCCAACTCCCTGCGCACCAGCCGCCTTGGCATGCCTTGCAAGTTCCACGGTAGTTTGTGTATCGGCGGTTCCAACGTGTGCCACTACTGGTACTTTTCCATTGACCTCCTCGAGAATGATTTCAAGCGCTCTCTTTCTTTCATCGATAGACATTAGAGGACCACAACCATAAGTACCTATTGGATAATAGCCGTTCACATGGGGCAGCGTGAACCGTATGATCTCCCTGATGCCCTTTTCATAAACTCTTCCCTCGCTTGTAAAGGAAGATAGTACGGGTGGGATTATACCGACAAAATCCTTTGCTTTCATTTCTTACCTCCTGATTATTGTCTAAGTCTTACAGCTCCGTTGTTGACAGGGCCGACTCTTTTAGCGTATTCATCTAGAAGTTTCGCCTTTCCTGTTGTGTTTTTCGGTACAAAATTAGCCAGCCTTTTCTCGATTTCTCTGTCGGTCAGGACGGCATTAATGCTCTTTTTCTCTATGTCTATATCTATGATGTCGTCATCTCTTAAAATGCCGATGGCACCGCCTTCGGCCGATTCCGGACCGAGATAACCGATGGCCAGTCCACCTGTGGCTCCGGAGAACCTCCCTTCGGTAACAACTGCGACTTTTTCTCCAATGCTTTTGAGAGCACCCGCCACTCTGTGCAGTTCTCTCATGCCGGGGCCACCTTTCGGGCCGACATATCTTATGACAACTATATCTCCCTCGTGTATCAACCCATTTTCAATGGCATCCGTCGCCTGCTCTTCACCGTCGAAGACCCTCGCCGGTCCGGTGAACTTCATCATTCCGGCCGGTATTGTAGATCTTTTAACCACTGCGTTGTTTCTGGCTATATTGCCTTTCAAGATAACGATTCCGCCCGTTTTACTTACCGGGTCGACGGACGAACGGATTATTCTTTCGTCTCTCACTACCGCTTCGCTGGCTATTTCTTTCATGGTCTTGCCTTCTACATTCTTACACTCACCGTTGATCAGATCTCCCAGCCGCTTCAAAACTGCAGGCACTCCACCTGCACGGGCAAAGTCGGCCATCGAATATTCACCGTTGGGATTTACTGTGCAGAGCTGAGGTGTTCTGGAATTTATCTCCCCGATATAGTCGAAGTCGATATTTATATCAAATTCGCTTGCTACTGCGGGAACGTGAAGAAGGTGATTCATTGAAGCGGCCAGCGCCGCCATGACCATAAGGGCATTGTCGAATGAGTTCTTGTCAATAAAATCCGAGGGTTTATACTTTTTTACAGCAACATCTACTATAGTTTCACCAGTTCTTATCGCATAGGTCAGTCTTTCATTTGTGCAGGAAGGGCAGGCTGCCGAACCTGGCAGGGCAAGTCCCAACGCTTCCGCTACGCAGTTCATAGATTGCGCCGTACCGATATATGGACATATACCGGGCTGAGGATAAAGCCTAGCGTTACCCTCGGCAAGCTCTCTTTCAGATATCTTTCCGGTGAGAAATTCGTTCCTCAGTTTTTTTGAATCGGCAAAAGAGATAGCCGGTGTACAGGTGCCGCTACATATATGTATTGAGGGTATGTTAAGTCGCAATATGGACATCAACATACCGGGCGTAATTTTGTCGCAGGAAGAGATAAACACAAGACCGTCGATCACATTCTGCGATAAAACCATCGCCTCAATAGAATCGGCTATCACCTCTCTGCTGGGGAGAATAAAATCCATCGCCTCATAGCCCTGAGCCAGTGCATCGCACGGTCCAATAGTATTGAATTCCAGAGGTAGTCCGCCCTTCGCTCTGACTCCGTCTTTGACCTTGTCGGCTATTTCTCGCTGAGGTATGTGCCCGTGATTGAATTCGTTCCATGAGTTGACGATTCCAATTATCGGCTTTTCCGTGTCCTCGTACGAGAAGCCGCATGCGATCAAATGGCTTTTTATTAGCGCTCGGGTGAATCTAGGTAGGCTCTCAAGTTTTTCTCCCATAGGTTGTGTCTCCTTATTTTGTGATTTAATCCTGTATTTTTCAAAGTGTATTTGATATATTCAAATTCTATTTTATAATATCACATTGGCTTTGATTAAAAAAACGCCATTTCTAGCCATGTCGTTCATTCAAACCCGTTTACTAACGATTTCGTCCGAAAACTTCGCTGATTTTTGTTGTTGCTATTCTTCTCTTCATTAAACATAGATCAATTGTGTCGGTCTCTGCCTTCCGATGGAAATCAAAATTAGAAGTAACAACCAAGAAGAGCGGTAAGAATCGTCCAGCCTTCGAAAAGAGAATGGCCTGCTGGCAAAAATTATAGATCCGATAATAACAAGATGCTTGAGTAGGCCCCAAATGATGATAAGGGAGAGAGGCGAATCAGGAATCATAGAACGGAATTCTCCCGGCGTGCGGACGGGAAATTGCAAAAGGTACAGGAATCGATTTTTTACCTAACTTATAAGCCAATCGAGTTGGCGCGAATGATAAATACCGGGATAGACACCCTGATTTTTCAAATCACCGAAAAATGTCTTAAAAAAATAAACGGCCCGGAGAACTCTCTCCGGGCCTTTGATAGTCTTAGTTAAACTACACTTTCTTGCCCTTGTCAATGTAGGCGACGAGTACCATTATGGCACCGCCGACCCACTTGAGCACTACATGCCAAACGGGCTCTACAACCGTTGCTATGTTGAGCGAAGCTAACAGAGCCATAACAAGAACTATCACACCGGCGAGCATCAAAACCATTCTGGACATGACGATCACCCCTTCTGCTATTTTCAGGTATCTGGTGCATAGCTTGACTCCATCTGCTACTGTGATTCTATAACAAGTACAGTCAAACTAGACTTTTTTTCAAAGGAGGGGTCGACTACACGTACATTAGCGTGTTGACAAGATCAAGAGATAGGTGCACCTTTTATATTGCCAATCTTTGTTCGTCTTTGTCCAAACTGTCAGTTTCCCAAACCCCGTTCGATGAAGTCTTCCATTTCCTGTATATGTTCAGGCTTTTTGCAGGCCTTCTTCCAGTCATTCAGAATCCTTTCAAAAAACTCATCTGGGGCATCTTCGACCCAGTCTTTGAACTGGGATGTTGATTCTTTGTCGAATCGGTGCAGTCCTTTCAGGATACCCATGCAGTAATTCTTCGCCTCGTTGTCCAGTGAAAGGTCCAGATATTTTTTCAGCTCATTTGTGAATGGTTCTAAAGCCTCTTCAAACATTTCCCACGCTCTTTCTGATGGTTCCACATACCCATCCCTCATTCTGCCTGACTGGTCCCAGAGATCCTCAACTTCAATTCTTTCCAACGCATAGTACACTTGAGAAGCAATTTTCTCAAAATCTACATCGCGCAGGTATTCCAATGCGATCTGTTCAATGCGTTTTGCAATGCTTCGATCTTCGTTGGCCAAAGCTTTCAGTATAAGAAGAGCATCATTTCCGTTGATTATGTCAAGAGCGTTCTTCTTAGTTGCTGTTCGAGATTGTTTCTTGCTCCTATCCGCCATTGTTTCACCTCAACACCCACGTCGTTACGCTCAGAAGGTACAGGTTAACGTGATTATACCTCTCTGACAGTGAGCTAGATGATTGTGGTCTCCAGTTGGGATTATGATGAGTGCGGAGGATTCAACGCAGAAAAGGGCGAATGAAATAGATATGCTAATATCTGATCGTACAGTCCTGAGAAGCCAATCTACGGACAATAGTGAGACCAGAATTGAGGAATAAGGACTTCCATTTTGCCATACACAAGTCAATAGATCGTATGCTTGAAATCGATCTGTTTTGGTTCAGTGCCATTATATAATCGTCTAAACGAGTTGAATAGTCTAATAAGAATCGTATCGAACATGTTTTGACTATATTCTATTCGTTCACCAAAAACCTTGAGAAAAACTCCAGACGATTTTCAACCCGTCTCTTTTTCGGGGGTGTGGTATATGCTGAAGAGTATTTGTTTTCTTCTTTTTCCACTGGTTTTTGTGAGTTGTATTCTTGCGCAAGATAGGCCCGTGTTCCCTATCTATTCGGGAGCGATCGTATCCAGCGTTTCTCCAGTTTTTGATCAAACAATATATGCCGTGATTTCCACGAACGACAAGACGGAGAAAGTCGGTGAATGGTACCTATCCAGCCTTAAACAGGCCGGCTGGAAGATCGAAGAAGAGGATGTGGGCGAATACAACGACGGCTGGTCTATAAACGCCAGTCATAAGACTTACAACCTTCAGCTAGAAATGAATACGAACATAGCGGGCGACACTCTCACCGTGATGATTATGCTTCAAGGAGAGGGGGTACACAAAGAGATTTTTGGTGGGCAGACTCCTTCGATCGGGCAAATAGAGGATGGGAAACTGGTTGATGATCAAGGTATTCCTCTCGATGGGGCTGTTGACCTTCCGGAAGAACTGGAGAATTACTTCGCCCTCTCGGACGATCTCTTCAAACTTCTTGACGAATTCTGTCTCGAACCCTCTCCGGAGAAGGCTCAACAAATAGTGTCAAAGATCGAGACTTACATGGCGGCAAGTGAAGTTGCAGGTTATGTGCTTGGCGACCGCGCGCTCTCTCAGGACAATTCCTTTGCCGCTTCGGCTTATATATCTGGGAGCCAGATGGATTTTCAGATCGGTTTTATCTGTTTCTTTCTGGAGACTGCCCTTAACGAACCGGATAGATTTGACGAACTGGCCGAACAGGTCTGCAAAATGAAGAACGGCCTGCAGAAGGACCAGATGCCGAGAATGAAAGAACTTGCCAGGGCAGCCGAAGAACTTTCCAAAGAACTCGAGAATTACGGCTACTGGAACAGCTTCGCCGAGCCTACTTTGATGACGGACGATTTCGTTGTTGAAGTGGGAGAGACGCCTCCCGAATACTCGACAAGGCTTACGGCTACACGCATCTTTACTCCGAGCAGAGAGTTCTGGGCGGAAAGATTGCGCGAAACCTGGATCAATCTAAGAAACTGGAACGCCGGATGTCCGGAAGGCGATCAGAATGTCGATACCGATGGCGATGGCTGGGATGACACCCTCGACTGCAAGGCTTTCGGCCTGATACCATTCGACGATGAAATAAGGCATTGCCTGGGATTGCCTAGGACCGAAGAACGCGAGATAGAGTTCCTTAGCGACCCGATGACGGTTTACTGTATGGTTGCGCTTGCCGTAGAGGTAGGAAACTACGAGCAACTTCTTTCCGATGGAGAGCTTCGAGTATGGGTAAACAACGAACCGCTGATGACGGTAGTTCTTCCCGCGGATAATCTCAAGAGGGCCTCGCTAAACCCGTGGGATTACCAGATTAATCTAGAAATTCAGGGCTTCTCGAACCCTCTGGGTAATCCCGCTGAACCGTTCCTTAACGGTGTCAGGCTTGTGTATGGCGACGAGGCGGCCGATTATTACAGGGCGGCTTACCGTTATCCTCCGAGCGTAAGCGAAGCGACGGGCGGGGAGTTCAACGGCTTCGTTTACTTCCTCCATATTGGAGAGCCGATTATATTGCTGTCCGAAGACCCGAACGATGGGGTAATACTACTTTCGGGAAGCAAAGACGACATCGCGACTCAATACCTGAAGTTCATGAACCTCGCACGAAAGAATCATCCCGCTCTCGAGAAAGTCAACAGAATCAGAATCCAGGCGATCGCAGGAGGCGTGCCTGGAAACATAGTTGAATTCACAATACCGGCGGTCTTTTCAAACCTTCCCGAACAGGTGGGGACCTGGGAAGGCTGGCCAAGCGATCGTCCTGTAAGTGAATGGAACTTTGGCGGGGAACTGGGTGAAACACCACTGCCGGATGTGGAACCGAAAATCGAAATCACTCCAGGCAGCGGAATGGTGATGCTTGAAGAGAACAAGAGATACGCGGTGACCTGTACACTTCACGTGCTTGAACACTGGATAAAAATGGTGCAGGAGATGACAATCGAGGCCGTTGTCAAGAAGGCGACATCGACCGAGAATATGCCCACTCCGGGAAGCAATGCCTTCCTCAAGTGTTTTGGCGAGACGAGCGGCGGCAAATACATAACGAACGCCGTGAACAACTTGAAGAACTGGTATCCTCAACACGCCAGTGCAGCCGTTTCCGAATACTTCAGCAAGACCTTACTGAACTTTACAGGTGAATACATGGGAAAAACGATCGATATAGTGACTGGAAAAACCCTCTTCCAGACAGGCAAGCAACTAGCCCAGCAGATAGATATAATGCAGGACGTCACCTTCAGAGGGCTGACCACGGAAGCGAAGATGCGAATAAGCCACCATCGTTATCTGATGTGGAAGATGGCCAATCTTGCCAACACAGAACTGAAACTCTGGAGAGAAATCGACAAACCTTTGAAGGAAGTTCTCGGTGTCTTCGAAGGAATAGTGGGAAAGGAGGCCGCCGCTTACCTCACACAACCGGTTAACTGGTTCAGGAGGAGCGTCTATGGACTCGATGCGATCCATCACCTCTATACCATTTACAAGATACAGGTCGAACTGTACAGCATAGAAAGAATCCTGATGGACATGGGAAGCTGGATTTCAATGTGAAAAGGGCGGTTGTTAGTTCCGACGCCGCGCGTCCAGGTTTTTTGGTAAAACAGAGGTCAGAGGCCAGAGGTGAGAGGTGTGAAGAGCGGAAGATCTTGATTTTCTAACCTCTAACCTCATGCCTCTTACCTCTTTTCGAAAATGGGGGACTGACCGGCTCCTGAGGTCTGTACGCAATTTTCGTAAAGAGCCGTCCTTGGGAAGAACGAGAAGAGGTGAAAGAGAGAGAGAGAAAGAGAGAGAGAGAAAGAGAGATAAAGAGAGAGAAAGAGGGCGAACTCTCGACGTTCTTTCTCTTGTGTTTCACGAACAACGGACAACTCTTTGCATAATTTGCAATACTTTCTATTCCGTATATTTTGAAGCGATGCCCTCAGATAAGTATAGATCGTGCTGAATAATAAGTCTTAATCGGAGATGATTAGCTCAGGTGACACCAGGGCAGGTTCTTTTGGGTTTATTTATTTTCTTTCCAGGTGCTACAATGTTTCGGTTGCAGTCTGTTTGCACAATTTGCATAAAGGAGTTGTGCCATGGAAGTGACCTTGAAGGAAATTTCTACCAGGGCTGGAGTTTCGATCTCCACGGTTTCACGCGTCTTAAAGAACGATCCAAGGATAAGCGAGAGCACGAAGGAGAAGGTTCTCAGAGTTGCCAGGAAGCTGGGCCATCCAGTCGAGCCTGGCAGCATATCAAGCAACAGAGTGATCATGTTCTTCGTGAGCAATCCCCACAGATCGATCGAGAGCGACGAGTTCTTCTCAGGCGTGCAGAGGGGCATTCTCCAGACTTCCAGCGGGGAAGGTCTTCATTGCCTGGTTCAATCGATGAGAAGCCGCAGCGCCTTCGACGAGTCGCTTATTCCCGTCGATCTGGTTGAAGGGTTGGTCGTGGGAGGCATCCCGATGCCTGAATCTATGATACATTTTCTCATGTCTCTCAAAATACCGACCGTTCTCGTAGGCAAATACTGCGGCCTCGAGAGTTTTCCTTCGGTGAACAACGATAACGTCAGGGGCGGCTATCTCGCCGCGTATGAACTGCTTAAAAATAACTACGAAAAGATCACCGTAATTACCGGGCCCAGGGAGGTTTCGACCTTCGCCGACAGGCTCGAAGGCTTTTTCAAGTGTCTGAAGGAAAACAATTATCCAGGAGAAAACGTGAGGGTCATCGAGTGCAACTCCTTCGAAGAGAGGGATGGAAAGAGGTTCGTTGAGAGGGAGTACAGGAAGTCCGAAAGACGCGAAGCTATTTTCTGTACAACCGACTGGCTGGCAAAAGGAGTTATGGAAGCCTTCTTTGAACAGGAGGTAGCCATTCCCGGGCAGGTCGGGGTTATCGGTTTCGGCGGACTGGACTTCACCAGAAGAATAAGGCCAAGACTGACGACGATCGCGCTCAATCCTTATCTGCTTGGAAAGATCGCCACCGTGATGCTGTCGGAGCTGCTCGAAGGTAACGACGAGGCCAGGGGCGTGGTTTTTGTTGAACCTTATCTTCTGAAAGGCGAAACGCTGAAAGGGGGCTGAAAATGATTTTCTCACAACTGCTGAAATCGGAACGGAAATTGCTGATAGTCAGTCTGCCGGAAAATACGTTCGAGTTCGCCCGGGCGGCCCTGGAAAACGGAGCCGACGCGGTAAAGCTTCATGTCAACGTTAAACACAGGGTTACCGGCAAACTCCACGCTACGTGGGACGGTATAAGAGAGACGGTTGGAAGAATCAAGTCCGAGTTCGATCCATGCATGGGTATAGTGCCGGGAGCCGAAAATATGTCCGGCGCCGGCGAGATCGAGGAAATGGAGAAATCGGGCATCTCTTTCTTCGATGTTTATGTAGATTATGCTCCGCTCTACCTGCTGAGGAACGGGATGTCGAAGATGCTGGCTCTGAACTACACTTACGATCCCTCGATGGCCGGCAACTTGAAATCTCTGGGCGCCGATTGCGTAGAGGTCTCTACGGTCAACCCCGAGAAGTACGGCAGCCCTCTCACGCTTATGGACCTTCTGAGATACCGTGAAGTTATAGAGCGGGCCGGTCTTCCCTGTTTCCTACCCACGCAGAAGAAAGTAATGCCCGAAGAAGTCAAGGAGCTTTTCGAGATTGGCTTCAGGGGCCTCATAATCGGCCCCATAGTTACCGGTACTGATATCAAGAGCTTTTCAAGCGTTGTTAAATCGTTCAGCGAAGCAATCCGATACTGAAGGGGAGGTGTGGAAGTGAAAAAGCTAGTACTGGTTCTTTCGATTTTGAGTCTGTTAGTCTTTGTAGGGTTTGGCAAAACAAACGTCACCGTATGGTTCGCGGGCACTTCGGATCAGCTCACGATCGCCATGGACGACGATCTAATTCCGGCGTTCGAGAAGGCGAATCCCGACCTGAAACTCGTTGTCGAGTACATTCCCTGGGGAGAGCTCTCCACGAAGCTGACTACGGCCTTCGCCGGCGGGATAGGACCGGATATATTCATGCACGGTCAGGCCGCCATCGCTGGATTCGTCGAGAACGGCGTGATAAGGAGCATCGACGATCTCATCGCCAGGCTCGATGATCCGGCCGATTTCGGCGCGGCTCTCGATGTGGGTATTTATAAGGGTAAGAACTATTTCGTCCCCGTGTTCGGTTCGGGAAGACTTCTGGCTTACAGGGCCGACTTCTTCGAGCAGAGCGGACTCGATCCGAACGAGCCGCCCGTAACATGGGAGCAGCTGGTGACATTTGCAAAAGCCACCACGATTTACGATTCTGGGAGAATAGTCAGGGCCGGTCTCGATATCCCCGTAACCGGCATCGACCTACAGCAGGTCTGGACCAGCTTCCTTATAGAGAACGGCGGCAAACTCTTCGACGATGAACTGAATCCGGTGTTCAACAGCCCGGCCGGCGTGGAAGCTCTCGAATACTACGTCGGGCTCGTGCGCGAGGCCAAAGTGGCTTCCGAGTTCGGACTGACTCCAGTCGGCAATCTCGAGCCGATCGCCGCGGGTACGGCCGTCATGGTCTTCATGAACAACGAGTCGCTGGCCGCCCTTAAGGAGTACAGTCCGGAATCTTACTCGAAAATCAGGCTGGCCTTCCCCCCTGCCAGGTACACCAGGGCCGGATTCTACTCCTTCGCGGGTTTCATGGTTTCCAGCAGCACCAAGAACCTCGAAGCCACCACGAAGGCTCTGGCCTTCCTGACTTCCAAGGATTCGCTCGTGAAGATCAACAAAGCCCTTGGAAGCCTTCCGCCGAGACAGTCGGGCGCACAGGCTGACTTCATCGCGAACGACCCCGATCTCAAGAAGTTCGTCGAGGGAGCCAAATACGCCTACGGCAACCCGAACGTTCCCTTCTGGGTCCAGGCAAGAGATATCATCTCCAAATACCTTGAAAGAGCCGTCATGGGTGCAATGAATCCGAAAGACGCCCTCGACGAAGCGGCCAAAGAAGTGAGTAAACTCAAGTAAAGTCCTGCCGGCCGAAAGGCCGGCAGTATTTCGATCGTGACGACCTTGCGGGGTGAAAGGTGACTAACAGGCTGAAAAGGCGGATCATGCTGACCGCGTTCATTTTTATCTCACCGGTACTCGTTTACAATATCATCTTCAGAATAGCTCCCATCTTCGTATCGCTTTATTTGAGCTTTACGAAGTTTTCCGGCTTCGGGTCGGCGAAACTGATCGGCCTTGTCAACTATTCGAGAATCTTCGGCGACACGCAATTCTGGAGCGCGGTACTGAGGACGCTACAGTTTTCCGTCGAAGTACTTCCGCTGAACATGTTGCTGTCGCTCCTGCTGGCCCTTCTGGTCAACACCGGCCTGAAGGGTATGAGCGTTTTCAGGGCTATCTATTATCTGCCCGTAGTGACGCCCATGGTGGCCGCCAGCATGATCTGGCTATGGCTGTACGATCCCCAGATCGGGATCTTGAATTTTCTGCTTTCATTGTTCAACATTCCGCCGCAGAACTTCCTTCGAAGCCCCGCGACGGCGATGCATTCTATAGTAGCGATGAGAGTCTGGAGGGGAGCAGGCTGGAATATGCTCATATATCTGGCGGGGCTACAGGGAATCTCGAGAAATCTTTATGAAGCGGCGGCCATAGACGGCGCCTCGGCCTTCAAAAGATTCCTGAAGATCACCCTGCCGCTCCTCAGGCCGGTACATATCTACGTTCTCATCGTCGGTCTTATCAGCACGTTGCAGTCGTTCACGGAAATGTACGTTATGACCAGCGGCGGGCCTCTGGAGAGTACGACGACCGTCGGCCTCCTCATCTACCGCGCCGCTTTCGATTACATGGACATGGGTTATGCCAGCGCCATGTCTTTCATTCTCGGATTAATAATAATGACGCTCTCGGTTGTGAGTTTCACCTGGCGGCGTGAAAAGGAGGTTGCCGAATGAAGAAGTTGAAACGCCTGAGGGTGATCTTCCTCCTGCTGATAGCGGCCGTCGTGATGGGATCGCCCTTCTTCTGGATGGCGATTTCCTCGCTCAAGCCCAACGCCGAGCTCTTCTCGTGGCCTCCCACGTTCGTGCCGCGCCATCTGACCCTTGACCATTACACGACGGCGCTAACGACGCGCGGATTCGAGAGGTACTTTCTCAACAGCGCCGTAGTCTCGCTCATCTCTATGGCCTTCAATCTCGTCTTTTGTTCACTGGCGGGCTACGCCTTCGCGAGACTGGACTTCCCGCTCAAGAACTTTCTCTTTTTGCTGCTTTTGAGCACGATGATGATACCGGTTCAGGTAACGCTGATTCCTACCTTCCTTATGGTTAAATCCTTTCCGCTGGCAGGGGGCAACAACATCTTCGGACAGGGAGGCACCGGTCTTTTGAACACCTACGCCGGTCTGGTTGTCCCCCACATAATGAGTGTGTTCGGCGTCTTCATAATGCGGCAGTTCTATATGCAGTTTCCCAGAGAGCTCTCCGAAGCCGCGAGGATCGACGGCGCCAGGGAGATAAGCATATTTACTAGGATCTTCCTGCCGTTGGGCAAACCGGCCATGTCGGCGCTGGCGATATTCACCTTCACGCAGGCGTGGGATGATTTCCTCTGGCCTCTGGTGGTAACAAGCGACAGAAACATGCGTACCCTTCAGCTGGGCCTGGAGGTCTTCAAAAACAGGTACACCGCCGACTGGGGACCGCTCATGGCCGCAACCACCGTGTCGATCCTGCCGGTCATCTTGATCTTCGTGGTCTTTCAACGTTACTTCACCGATACCGCTTTGAGTTCTGGAATAAAATGAGAGGGTGAAACAATGGATAGAGTTTACGATGTAATCGTCGTGGGCGGTGGCATAGCCGGTGTTTCGGCTGCGGTCGCCGCATCCCGGCTCGGTGCCGGGGTTCTCCTAATCGAGAAAGGTATGTCTTTCGGAGGAGTTCTGACCGGCTCGCTGGTTAACCCCATGATGACCTTCCACTCCCACCGCAGACGGGTGATCGGAGGTATAGGTCAGGAGATAGTGGAGAGACTGGTCAGGGAAAGAGGCTCCCACGGACATCTGGAAGATCCGATCGGTTTCGTGAAAAGTATTACACCCTTCGATCCCGAAAAGATGAAGAGTGTTTTGATAGAGCTCCTCAGGGAGGCAAGAGTCGACTATCTATTCAATTCGCTGGTCGGCAGAGTCTGGGTAGAAAAGGGATTCCTGCAGCGGGTAGAGACGGTGAACGCCAATGAACTCCGCACCTTCATAGGGCGGGCGTTTATAGATGCCACCGGAGAGGGAAACCTCTCGATCAAAGCCGGGGCCAGATACGTCAACGGCGACGGTAACAGGGCCAATTGTCAGCCCATGACTCTGGTGATGAGAATCGGGGGAATAAACAGGGACGAGATCATCTCTTTCATCGGCGAGAACGAATCGGATTTCGTGCTGGGTGAAAAGAGGGATTTCTCCTACCTCGCAGTCGCCGGTTTCTTCAGTCTAATGCCGCTTCTGCGCAATTACAGGGTCAACTTCAGAAGGGACAGGTTACTCTTCTTCGAAATACCCTTCCATCCCGGAGAGGTGTTCATGAACACGACTCGCTATGCAGGATTCGGGGGTAGCGCCGTAGAACTGACCGCCGCCCAGAGCGACGGAAACATCGACGTGTGGAAATTCATGGATTTCTTGAAGAGTGAAGTGCCGGGTTTCGCGAATGCGTCTCTCATACAGACAGGATGCAGTATAGGAGTGAGAGAGACTACCCACGTGACCGGAGAGTACATGATGAAAGTTGACGATCTGCTCGGGCAAAAGGAATTCGTGGACAAGATCGCCATCGGCTCTTATCCGGTCGATCTGCACGTTCCCGAATCGGGTGAGCTGAAGACCATGAAAATACCCTTTCCGGGAGAGTACAGCGTGCCCCTCAGGGCTCTCTTCCCACTTGGACTTGAAAACGTGGTTCTCGCCGGGAGGGCCTTGAGCGCCGAGCATCTCGCCTTTTCCGCGCTCAGGACCAGTCCTCTTGCCTCGGCGACCGGCATGGCCGCGGGCATATGCGCCGCGCTGTCGAAAGGCTCGCATTACAGGGTGAGAGAGGTGCCAATAAAGACCATTCAGAAAGAGATAGCGAGAATGGGGGGGATTCTGTGAAAGCAGTCGTTCTTCCTATGGACGAAAGACCGCCGAACTACCGTATAGTCCAGAAGATAGGGAAAATGCTCGGACTTGAAGTCCGCCTTCCCGGGCGTGAGCTACTCGGTAGGTACATGAGACCGGGAAGGTGCGAAGAGCTTGGCCGATGGCTTCTTGAAGAGAGCGGCGACGCTTTCGCGATATCTGTGGATATGCTCCTCTTCGGCGGGCTTATCGCCTCAAGAGCCGGAGATGTGAGCGAATTCGAGGCTTTGAAAAGGCTGGAACTGCTTCGCGAACTAAGAGAGAGAAATCCCCGCTCCAGGATACTTCTCTCCTCGATAGTAAGGAGGGCCTCGATCTCTGTCTCCTCCGCCGGTTCCAGAGAACTCTGGGAGAGATTGAACCGGTACCTACGCGCTATCGGAAACGACGAAGAAGATGAGGCGCGATCGATAGAATCTACCTTTCCGAAGGGCTTTCTGGAGAGTTATTACAGACTCAGAAGCAGGAACCATATAGTCAACAGAGCCTGCGTGGAGCTTGTCAAGGAAAAGATCGCCGATCTGCTCGTGCTCGCTCAGGAGGACACCTTCCCCGATGGTCCGCAGAAGTGCGAGCTGGAGATACTCGACAAACTCTCTCGCGAGAGTGGTGTTAAGGAGAGTGTCTTCATTCATAACGGTGCCGACGAGGTTATCCAGGAGTTGTTGACTTTTACATCTGCAGACCGGCAACCGCTGTCGGTAGATCTGACCTACGATTCGCCTGAGACGGAAAAGAAAATTATGGATTTCGAAGACAGACAGTTCGGGGAAAATGTCGGATCGCACATGAGGCTGGTCGGGTTGACCGTCTCGGGTGAGTCCGAAACCTCGATCTTTATAGCCGGCAGCGAAGTGGAGAGAGCTCTGGAAAAACTCGAAGCTTTGTCGAAAAAGAAGAAGAGAATCTTCATACTAGACGTCTTCAGGGCCAACGGCTCCAACCGACAGTTCGTGGAGGGCTTCCTGAATATGGGCCTGGAAAATATCTGGGGCTATTCGGCGTGGAACACCGCCTCCAACAGTCTGGGGACGTTGCTCGCCGTGGTGGTTGCGGCCTGCAGGTCTACAAACTCCTGCAGAGAGATTGCCGCGTTCTATCTCTCCCGCCTCCTGGACGATCACCTCTACCAGGGCGTCTTGCGAGACGAACTTGAGAAGAGGATTCGAAATGTCGGAGGCGACGAATACAGAGTCGGCGATTCGGGCCTTCTCTTCGAGGAGTTCCGCGACGGTCTCTTCATACCCCGGGCGGTCGAATTGATGGAAAAACACTTCTACGGCAGGCGTCACGACGTTTTCGGCGGTTTCGTAGAAAAGGGAAGCATCTCCGTAACGGACTTCTTCCTGCCCTGGGACAGGACTTTCGAGTGCGATCTGGAACTGAGAGAGGAGGTAAGAGAATGTCGAAGATAAGAATGGCGATAATCGGAGCCGGCGTCTGGGGAGAGACGCATGCCTTTCTGTACAGGGAACATCCGGCCGTCGAGCTGGTAGCGATCTGCGACCTCGACCTATCGAGAGCGAGGAGCTTCGCGCAGAAGTTCGAAATACCGCACTTCTACACCGATCACATCGAGATGCTCGAAAACCTCAATTTCGATGCGGCGGCGATCGTGACCCCGGATTTCGCCCACGGCAGAATCGCCGTCGACTGTGCCAACGCCGGTAAAGACCTGCTCGTTGAGAAGCCGCTGGCAACCACCAGAGAGGATCTTGCGGCGATTGTCGGCGCCGTATCGAAGAACCGGGTGAGGATCATGACCGATCTTCACAACAGGTGGAGCCCTCCCTTTGCCGTAGCCAAAGAGATGCTCGACGGAGGAGAGCTCGGCACGCCCGTCAGCGCCTACTTCAGATTGAACGACGTAGTCTGGGTGGCCACCGACATGCTGCCGTGGTCGGCCCGCTCGTCTATCCTCTGGTTCCTGGGGAGTCACTCGGTAGATACTCTGAGATGGTTTTTCAACGACGAGGTGGAAAGCGTTTATTCGGTGAGCAGCGGCGGCGTCCTTAAAAACATGGGACTGGACACCACCGACATCTACCAGACCCTTCTCAAGTTCAGAAAGGGCGGTATAGCGACCATGGAGAACAGCTGGATAACGCCGAACACCAACCCCTGCGTGAACGATATCAAGTTCAACTTCACCGGAAGCCGGGGAATGGTGAACCTCGATCTCAGCAACAACCAGATGATCGAAAGCTATACACAGAGAGAAGCGAAACGGCCCGATGTGCTTGTGAGGCATTTCGTTCACGGAAAGGCGAAGGGATTCGCATACGAAAGCATAAGGCACTTCATCGATTGCCTGGCGAGCGGCGAAGAGTTCCTGGTAAGCCTCGAAGACGCGGTGAACACCTCTCTGGTCATACTCTCGATCTTCGAGTCGGTGAGAACCGGCGAACCGGAGAAAGTCGAAACGATAGAGGCGCTATCGGCTATCTGAATGACCCCGTGGACCTCGCACACTTAAGAAAATAGATCCCCACTCTGCAACCTGGAAACGCTCTCGAAGGGCGGCTATTTCAGGCCCCTTCCATTCTGCTCATCAGATTCAAAGGGCTGCCATTTCGTTTTTTCGAGTTCTTCGTTCGCCATTGTTTGCCATCGTTTGTGAGTATTTCTCAAAACTATCTATTAGTTTTGGAGAAAATAATAATTTCTGGTAGAATATTCACAAAGACGGCTAACTTTGAAGGAGGTTGATCGAATGAAGGTAATCGCTATCTTTCTCGTGCTAGTAGTATCTGGCCTGACGGCCTTTGCGGGCAGCGGCGAGGTCAAGAATATAACAGGAGCTTTCATACAGCTAGATGGACAGCTCTCCCAGTTCACCGAGGAACAGTGGAAGAGTGAACTCTCTCTCATGAAGGATATAGGCATGGATACGGTGATAATCCAGTACAGCGCTTACGGGGAGAGGTTCTATTACCCTTCCAGGTATATGAAAACAGACGAGATCTCGCCCGACGAAAGTATCGCCGAACTGGTGTGGAGCGGTTCGACCAGAACGAGGTTCGTAAAGATAGTAATTGAACCGACCAGCACAGAATGGACGATGATCCCCGAGATCGCCGTCAAGAAGGGGGAAGAGGCGCTCTCGGCCGGAAAAACCTACACGGTCGATCCCCAGGCCAACCCCAGCTATCCCTCCGGCGGAAAATTGACCGACGGTGTGGCCGATTACGCATGGGGCGCGATGGTGGGCTGGCAGTATCCGGAAAAACCCATCGAGATCGTTGTAGATCTGGGAGAGTTGACCACTATAGACTCTATCGCTGTCAAGTTCATGAGATCGGAAATATCCGGTGTTCAGATCCCCTCGAAGGGCTACGAAGTAGCCGTTTCAAACGACGGGAAGGCCTTCATGAGCGCGGGGAAGGTCACCTGGGAAGAGAACAAACAGGAAAAGGCAAACGACACGCTTGGCGAACTCTTGAAGGCCGCCGATTCGCTCGATATGAAAGTTTTCCTCGGTCTCTCGCTCAACCCCTCTTACTGGTCGGGCGAGTTCGATCCCAAAGAACAGATAAACATGAACCAGAAGATCTTGACGGAGCTTTTCAGTCTTTACGGCGCTCACGCCTCTCTGGCCGGCTGGTATCTTCCCGAAGAGATAGACGACAGGAATTTCCTCACGCAGACCAGGAAAGACGGCATAAGGACTTATCTTAAATCCATGGTTACCTACGCGAAGTTCCTCACCAGAAAGCCGGTCATGATCTCTCCATACTTCGGAATCAACCCCAACGGGGAAGCGTATGCCGAATGGTGGGATTATGTGCTCAGCGAGGCGAAGGTGGATATCATAGCCATGCAGGACGGAGTCGGAACCAGAAGAACTTCGGTCGCCGAGTCGGCCGGGGTTATAAAGGCTTTGAAGCCGATCATGGACAAGCACGGAGTGAGGTTCTGGGTAAACGTGGAGGTCTTCGACCAGATCCACGGCTGGCCCGTCGATGCCGGAAGCTGGCAGGCCGTGCCGGCCGATATAGAAAGGGTCGTTGACCAGCTTCAGATGCAGTCTCCCTACACCGAGAAAGTCGTCATATTCGATTTCCCACACTACATGACTCCGAGGCTGGGAGGCAAGGCCGAAGAGCTTTACAAGGCCTATAAAGAATACACAGGATTGGGGGATTGATCATGAAGAAAGTTCTTGCGATCACGGTTATACTGGCAGTTGCGATGGTCGGTCTGGCCAAGACCGAGCTTTCCTTCTGGTACGCCTGGGGAGGGGACGAAGGGAAGGCCCTTCTGGCACTGGTGGAGGAATTCAACGCGAGCCAGAACGAGATAGTCGTGAGGCCGGTCTTCGTTCCGATAGGACAGGGAGAGAAGATAAACACCGCTCTGGCCGGTTCTTCGACGCCTGACATAGTGACGATCTGGGACTGGATGGTCGTGCCACTGGGCGAGAGCGGCGCTTTGATACCGCTCAACGATTATCTCGGCTCGGCAGGGATCGACGAGTCCGACTACCTTCCCGGGGTCTGGTCTTACGGAGCCTACAGGGGGATCAAGTACGGCCTCCCTACGACCCTCAACGCTTACGCCTTCATGTGGAACAAGGCTCTCTTCAAAGAGGTCGGCCTCGACCCGGACAGACCGCCGGAAAATATCCAGGAGCTTGACAGGTACGCCGAACTGCTTTTCAAACAGGACACCAGGGGTAATATAAGGCGGCTGGGCTTTTTGCCGAACGTGAGCCATATTTACTTCTACGTCTTCGGCGGCCAGCTGTGGGATCCGGAAACCGAAGAGATAACGGCCAACCATCCCGGCAACGTCGCGGCGCTCGATTGGGTGGCTTCGTACTACAAGAAGTTCGATCTGCAGAAGATCAGGGTCTTCCAGGCCACCTGGGGAGAGATGGCCAGTTCCTACAACCCCTTCTACCGGGGACAGCTGGCGATCCAGGAGGCCGGACAGTGGGAGCTGCTCTTCATAAAGCAGTTCGCCAAGAGCGATTTCGAATACGGAGTTTCGCCCTTCCCGGCCCCCGAAGGCGGCAGAGAGAAGGTAGCCTATTTGAACGGCTCCTTCTGGGCTATCCCCAAGGGTTCGAAGTACCCCGATCAATCCTTCGAGTTTCTGAAGTGGTTGACCGATAAAGATCAGGCCGCCCGGTTCGCCGCCGAGTTGTCGAACATCCCCCCCAGGGTCGATGCGATAGACAATCAGGCCTTCCAGTCGAAAATGCTTCCGAATATGGAGATATACATAGATATGCTGACCAACGGTTATGTGTATTTCTTCCCCACGCTTCCGATCGGACTGTATTACATGGAGGAGCTGAATCAGGCGTTGCAATACGTACAGAGCGGAGCCAAGACGGCCGAGCAGGCTTTGAACGATGTTCAGCAGGCCGTAATAAGGGAACTGGGGAGGTACGAATAACCCATGAGCAAAGTGGCGAAGTCCAGGCTTAGAGAGGCGCGTATCGGTTTGCTCTTCCTTTCTCCCTGGCTGATCGGTCTTGCCGTCTTCACGGCCTATCCAATAATCGCATCGCTGTATTTCAGCTTCACGCATTACAGCGGGCTATCTTCGCCACGCTGGGCCGGACTTGACAATTACGTCCAGCTCTTCAAAGATCCTCTGTTCTGGAAGTCTATCTACAACACGTTGTATCTGGCGATAATCGGTATCCCCCTCGCACAGGTCCTGAGCATCCTCGTGGCCCTACTGTTGAACACAAAGGTCAAGTTCCTGGGGATATTCAGGACCCTGTACTTTTTGCCGAGTATCGTTCCGGCCGTTGCGACGGCGCTCCTCTGGAAGTGGTTCCTCAATCCGCAGTTCGGACCGGTGAACCTGCTGCTGGAAAAGATAGGTCTTCCCACGCCGGGCTGGTTGACCGACCCGGCCTGGTCGAAACCGGCCCTGATCTTGACGAGTGTCTGGGGAGTCGGCGGGGCGATGGTTATATATCTGGCCGGTTTGCAGAACATACCCACCGAGCTCTACGAAGCGGCCGAACTGGACGGCGCCGGGAAAATCGCCAGGCTTTTCACGATAACTCTTCCGATGCTCAGTCCGGTGATACTCTTCAACGTGGTAATGGGTATAATAAACTCCTTCCAGTCCTTCACCAGCGTCTTCATAATGACCGGTGGCGGACCGGAAAATTCTACGCTGGTCTACGCGCTGTCGATCTACAGGAACGGCTTCCAGTTCTACAAAATGGGTTACGCCAGCGCCATGGCCTGGGTGCTGCTCATAATGACTTCCATCGCGATCGTCTTCGTCTTCAAGTTTTTCGGAAAATACGGTTACTTCGGGGGAGTAGATAAGCAATGAAGAAAAGATCGCTCGGTAAAACATGGATATACCTCTTGCTGATAGCCGGCGCCGTGTTTTTCATGATACCGTTCTTCTGGATGTTCTCGACCTCTCTCAAATCCTACGACGACGTTTTCGCCTTCCCGCCTGTATGGTGGCCTTCCGAAGTGTTGTGGTCCAATTACGCCGACCTGCTCGTAGAGCTGCCCTTCTTGAGGTACACTCTCAACACCGTAATAGTGACGGGAATGACTCTGCTGGGCTTCATGCTTTCGTCTTCCGTGGTGGCCTTCGGTTTCTCCTATTTCAGAATACCGGGCAAGAAGGTTCTCTTCAGGATACTGCTGGTCACGCTGATGATACCGCCGCAGGTCACCATGATACCGCAGTTCGTTCTCTTCAACAAACTAGGCTGGGTCGGCACGTTCCTGCCGCTCATAGTACCGACTTTCTTCGGTGGCGCCTTCTCGATATTTCTTCTGAAACAGTTTTTCGACACCGTACCGAGAGAGTTTTCCGACGCGGCGAAGCTCGACGGCGCCAACGAGTGGAAGATCTTCCTGAAGGTTTATCTTCCACTGTCCAAACCGGCTCTGGCGACATCGGCGCTGTTCATATTCATATGGACCTGGACGGACTTTCTGAATCCGTTGATCTATCTGAACGACGATCGAATGTACACCCTCTCGATCGGTCTCCAGCAACTGTCGACATCGCGTACGACGGCCTGGCCGCAACTCATGGGGGGTTCCGTACTGATGACCCTTCCCATAATCGTTCTTTTCTTTCTGGCACAGAAGACATTCATTCAAGGAATACAGGTTGGAGGTATCAAATCATAGAGCACCTTGAAAAAGGAGGAGGAATAAAAATGTTCAAAAAGGGTATATTGTTACTTCTCGCGTTAATGGTGGTTTCTTTCATGTTCGCCGGCGAGTTCAACGTGTCGGCCGGCAAGACCTATACGTTGAGTCCTGAGCCGAATCCCAATTACGCGGATACTGGAACTAAACTCACCGATGGCAGCTTCAACTTCAGCTGGGGAGACATGGTGGGCTGGGAGAACCCCGTCGCCAACCCTACGATCGTTGTCGATCTCGGCGCTGTCTTCGAAGAGGTGTCTTACGTCGCTCTGAAGATCATGTACTCGGCCCCTTCGGCCGTCAATCTGCCGGAGTATTTCATAGTGTCCATCTCGGAAGACGGCGAACTATACGAGGATCTGGGCATGGGGATAACATACGCAGAGGCTCCGGTTCCCAACGACACTATCGCAACGCTCTACTGGGCTAGCGACGAGTTCGTCGGCTACGGAAGATACGTGAAGATCGAGGTAGTTCCCGGAGGAGAGGCCTGGACTATGGTCGCCGAGGTTATCGTGGGAGACGGGGCCTTCCCAGAAGAGCTCGGAGCCGTCGTCGGGGGAACCGTGGATCTGACGGAGGCCGCGACTGTTTCTGTCGGCAAGCCGTACATGCTCATACCGCTTTCCTCGGACGCATATGCGGACACCGATTCGATAGAGGTAACCGACGGCTTTGCGAGGTACTCCTGGGCCGACATGATCGGCTTCGACAACCCGGCGATCAATCCGACGATAATAATAGATCTTCTCGAACCCACTTCGATAGTCAGGGTTTCCAGCCACTTCATGCGCTCGTTCGCCTCGGCGGTCAACCTGCCCAACAGTCTTTTGATAGGCGTAAGCGACGATGGAATGGAATTCAGGACCGTCGGTCTTGCCACAATTACCAATCCCTATCCTGCGCAGAACGAATTCATAAACGAGATATACTGGGTGGCCGGTGAACCCGTAGTGGCGAGATATGTGAAGATCGAGATCAGACCCAGGGGCAACGCGTGGACCATGCTGGCCGAGGCCACAGTCTGGGCAGTGAAGTAAAGATATGTTCGACAAAAGAGTCGTATTTCTCCCTGTAGACGAGCGCTTCTGCACGAGAGACTATTTCTTGCTACTGGCAAGAGCGGCGAATATAAACGTCGTGACTCCGCCAAAATCCTATCTGGGGGCAAAGAAAACGCCCCCGGATATTCGGCGACTGCTGAAATGGCTGGAGGAGACCGTCGTACCGGGCGATTATCTCGTCCTTTCGATAGACATGCTCGTGCACGGCGGCTTGATACCCTCGCGAATGAGCATAGAGACTCTCGATACTCTCAAAGAAAGGCTGGGACTGCTCGAGAAGTTGAAGGATCGCGACGTGAAGATCTACGCGACGACGACCGTTACCAGAACGCCCTTTTACAACTCGGCCGAAGAGGAACCCGATTACTGGCAGTACTTCGGCCTGGATGTGTACGACCTTTCCAGGCTGCTGGCCAGGAGCTTCAGGGGCGAGAGAGTCCACCGGTCTGTGATCGAGAAGATGGGAAAGATTCCGGTCCATTTCGTGAAGGATTATCTCGTGAGACGCGTCAGAAATCGCAAACTGGTTTCACTCGTGATAGAACTCGTCGAGAGGGGCGTGCTGGACTTTTTGAACCTGGTTCTCGACGATAACAGCAAGGAGAGCATCTCTCTGGCCGAAAGCGAGATCCACCAGGCCAGGGTAGATTCTCTGGGAATCGGCCCGAAGGTTTCCATACACGCAGGCGCCGACGAGGCCACGCTCAGCCTTCTATCGAGAGTTTTGTCGGAGTCGCTCGGGGTCGTTCCGACTTTTGAAGTGCGCTACTCCTCTCCCGAATACAAAGAGCTGGTGCCGCCTTACGAAGGCTCTCCCCTGCACCGGGGCATACGCAACCACATCGAAGCGGCCGGGGGAAGGGTGGAGAGCGAGGGTGACATCGTACTTCTGACCAACAACCCCGAAATAGGCCTAGACAGCCCTCAACAGCCGGCCGATCCGGCCGATCCCGGTCCCTACGAGAGATTTTTCGCCGATCTGAAGGCCGCCGGTAGAAAGATAAAGGGTATAGCCGACGTGAAGTACACCAACGGCGCGGACAACTGTCTGGTAAAGGGGCTTCTGAAAGGCGAACTGGACTGGCTGGAAACGAACTACTCGGCCTGGAACACGGCCGGAAACACGCTCGGTACCGTGTGCGCCCACTCGATAGTGCAGTTTCTCGGCCAGAAGGGGTTGCTCAACCTCGAGCGGTCGAAGATCAAGGAACTCCAGGCGATCTTCTTCCTCGAGCACTGGGCCTTTCAGTCCAACGTGAGGCAGAAGCTGCTGGTCGAGGCCGAAAAGAAGGGAGCCCGGCCGTGGACGGTTATCCCCGTGGAATCGTGGGCCGAGGAATTCGTCAGGAAGGAACTGACGGCTTTTGTTCCACCCGTTCGCAAGGCGCTGGGAATAGACTTCGAAATCGAGAGGCTCTTCTTCCCCTGGCACAGGTCCTTCGAGCTGGGCCTCTGCGTAGCGACGAAGCGTTGAACTCTGAGGTGATAGTATTGGGTATGGAACTTGGAAAAATCGAAAAGAAGATAATAGTCTCCTGCCAGGCTTTAGAGGACGAACCTCTCCACGGCCGCGGGGTCATGGTGTTGATGGCGAAGGCCGCCATCATGGGAGGGGCCAGCGCCATAAGGGCCAACGGCGCGCAGGACATTGAAGATATAAAGGCCGCCTTCGACATACCTCTTATTGGGCTGAACAAGAGAAACATAGAGGGTTACCGCGTCTATATAACCCCCACTTCAGAGGATGCCCTCGCAGTCCTGGCGGCCGGCGCCGACGTGGTGGCCATAGACTGTACCCTGAGGAAGAGGCCCGAACCTCTGGACTCGATATTTTTCAATATCAGGAGGGAGTTCCCCGACAGACTGATAATGGCCGACATCTCCGACTTGAAAGACGCGAAAGCCGTGCTGGACCTGAGGCCTGATTTTCTCGCGACCACGCTTTCGGGATACACCGACGACAGCAGCGACAAACCTAAACCCGACATAGAGCTGGTTAGAGTGCTGTCCAGAGAGTTCGACATTCCCGTGGTGGCCGAGGGCAATTACTGGGAACCGGAGCAGGTCGTCAGAGCCTTCGAGGCCGGGGCCTTCTCCGTTACCGTGGGGAGCGTCATAACCAGACCCCAGCTGATAACGAGGAGATTCACGAGCTACCTCGAAGAGTGGAAGAAGGACCGGCTCATGTCCCGGGCGGGAGGTCGCTCACATTGATCAGGTTGAAGAAGGACGTGGTGATAGTCGGGGCCGGCATTTCCGGCGTGCACGCGGCGATAGCGGCCGGGAAGGCCGGTCTAGACGTTCTTCTCGTCGAGCGCGAGGGCTCTGTCGGAGGCATATCCACCCTCGGTCTCTGCAACCCCTTCATGAGATTTTGGCTGGACTCGGGGAGCCTTGTGGGAGGAATCTTCGAGGAGATACTGAAGGATCTTGCCAGACGCGGAGGGCTGCTCGCGAACTCCTTCGATTCGGAGATAATGAAGATAATATATTTTGAAAAACTGAAAAGCGCCGGTATCTCTCTGGTTATACATTCTATTCCGATCGAAGTCGAAAGATGCGGCCGACTGATAAAATCCGTCAAGTTTTTCTCGTCTCAGGGGAGCGCCTTCGAGGTAGAGGCCAGGTATTTCGTGGATGCGACCGGGGACGCCACGCTCTCATACATGGCCGGGGCCGAAACCTTCCAGGGCGATGAAAGTGGCTCGAACCAGGCCATGACTTTGATGTTCACGGTATCGGGAATCGATTACGCCCGGGTCCGGGAAGATATAAAAAGCAACGGGGAAAACTTCTTCGCCTGGGTGAAGCCGGACTTCGAAATCATGTCCGTGGCCGGCTATTTCGAAGAGATTGAGAGAGCCAGGAAGGCCGGGTACGACAAATTGCACAATTACTTCTTCTTCATAGAGCTCCCCGGAAGCGGAAGGGCCTCAGTCAACACCACCCATTCCTTCGATAAAAGCGCGGTCGATCCTTTCGAACTGTCCGAGGCCGTCACCGACTGCATGGCCCAGACGGATCAGCTGATAACCTTTGCCAGAGAGTACGTCAGGGGCTTTGAAAAATCGGGAATAGAGAAAATAGCGACGCTCATGGGCGTTAGGGAAAGCAGAAGGGTGAGAGGGCTTTACGTTTTCAGCGGCGAGGATGTGAAGGCCCACAGGAAGTTCCCTGACGGCGTCGTGAGGGCCACTTACGGCATAGACGTCCACAACAGGTCAACACAGCGGGTGAGCGAGGAAGAGAGAAAGGCCATCCCCGTCTACAACGATTACTACGAAATACCGCTGAGATCTCTGATAAGCGCCGATTTAGACAATCTCGCAATCATCGGGCGCTGTTTTTCGAGCGACTTTTCTGGTCAGAGCGCCGCAAGAGTCATGCCGACCGTTGCCGGCATGGGCCAGGCGATAGGCCGGGTGTTGTATCAGGCGATCTCCCGTGGAGAGAGCCTCTCTGAAATCGCCATCGACGGCCGCTGACCAGTTCTTACAGAGATTGAGATCTGGAAAAAACGGCCTGGCTGAACTTCTCCAGTTCGTCCGGAGAAATCAGGTAATATATATCTTCGGATTTGAAAACGAAGACCTTCGACCGGGCTGTCATAAGGAAAGCCTTAGAACCGTTTCTCAGCTTGAACCAGCCAACCTTGTAACTGCCGGTAGATGCGCCGTTCGTCTTCAGAGTCGGTTCGAAATCGCGACTTTCCTGCCAGTCGATGATTCCGGCTATTTCAGCAGAATTGAGAGCGATAATTTTGTTTCCGAAAGGTAAGGCGTTCAGGATGACTCCGTTGTCGTCAACTCTGATATTGTTGCTCAAGGGAAATACTATGAAGAGAAAGATGAAGACAACCAGCAGGACACCGGTCAATGTGGTGGAGAAGATCCTCTGCCATCCCCTGGTCTTGAAATAGCCTATGAGGCATATTATGCCTATGAATGAGACTATACCTATGTTCAACAACAGAACCGCTGTGGGTAAAGAAAAGCCGAAAGCTTCAGTCATTTCCTTCTCCTTGAAAAAGAATCCCTATATATTATGCCACAGACGGCGGATCCATAAGAAAAATGATGTATGATCTTGCAGACGGGGCTTTATTACTTCTCCGGACAGGCGTGGAACGACTTCAGAAGAGTTCTCAAGAGAGGTGTGTGAATGCGTGCTCTCGGTATAGATATCGGTGGAACGATGATCAAGACAGCGATTGTCGATGAAAACGGAGTGATTTCCGAAAAAAAGCTCTATCCAACGCAGAGAAAGCTCAGAGAACAGCTCGTGCAGATAGTGAGGGAAGAACTCGCCGCCAGCAATCCCGAAGCGATCGGCATCGGCACGGCCGGCAGAGTCGATCCTCTCACGGGCGAGGTGAACCTGGCCACGGACAACCTGACCGGCTGGACGGGAGTGCCACTGAAGAGTTTCATACAGGAGGAGACCGCTGTCGTTACGGCCGTTTTGAACGATGCCAACGCTGCCGCTCTGGGGGAATGGTTCTCCAACCATCGCCGAACGGAAACGCTGGTCATGCTGACTGTGGGGACCGGTCTTGGCGGAGGAGTGGTAATAAACGGCTTTCCGCTCCTGGGAAAGCGCGGTGAAGCGGCCGAATTCGGACACGTGGTTATCCATCCCGGCGGGAGGCGCTGCAACTGCGGAAAGGCCGGGTGTGCCGAGCAGTACGTCTCCATGAGACTCATTCACAGGCTGGTGGCCGAGGTTGCCGGTCGCGAGCTGGACAGGGCGACGCTGGTCGAACAGTACCTGGGCGGCGACCCGATAGTCGGGAAGGCCGTCGATACGGTCGCCGGTGATCTGGCGATCGTCATAGACTCGATCTTCCTGAGTTTCGATCCTGAGACCGTCGTTGTGGGGGGCGGAATATGCGAACTCGGCGATCGCTTCCTGCTATCTCTCAGGGAGAAGCTGGTCGCTCCCTCCCAATCGTCTCTTTACGCCCCCGAGGACGTGGTGCTGTCGCTTTCGCGAAACGACTCCGGAATCATAGGCGCGGCGATCTTCGCGATGAAGAACGCTAGAACACAACTCCGACCGACGCGTAGGGGCAGAAAAAGAGATTATCCAGCGCCGGGGTGAATCCCAGAGAGATACCCCCTTCGAGATAAAGTCCCGATTCCGATACGCCCAGAGCCAGACGTGCCTTGGAAGGGAGATCCCAGCCCTGTATCTTTCCGGCCATAAGGTCGATTACGCCGGCCGCCTGCGCCCCGAGACCGGCCTTCACGTAGAGGATCGTTATGGGAAGCTTGAAATTGAATCCGGCGTATGTCTGAAGAGGATCGACGAATTCGAATTTCCTCTCCGAAGGCCAAACCTGGGAGAAGGGAATATCGAACTCGAAAACCCCCACGTTTGCCAGTATAGACAACCTGGCGCAGGCCAGCGTCTGTTCAAGCACCTGCTTCACCTCGATACTCACGCCGAGATCTATTTCTACCGCCATCGAAAGCGAAACGATTACCAGAACCATCACAAAAAGTGAGAAGAATTTTCGCATGAGCAACACCCCCGAATTAAAATGAAGCCATTATTATGATACATCAATAATCCGCAATATTAAACATACGCGATACTCAGATCGTGAAGCTTCGTACCGTCGAAGACCCTGATCAGGTGATTGTTGGTATCGGCGATGTAAAGAAGTCCTTCACGATACTTCACGTCGTTCGGTTCAAAAAGCCCCAGGAAGGAACATTCTGAACCGTCGACCCTGCAAGTACCGCCTCCGGCCGTTCCTAGAAGCGTTTCTGCGCGCCTGGCCTCCGGAGAAACTCTCCTTATGGCGTGATTGTAAGTGTCGGCGACGTACAGAAAATCGCCCTCGCCGTGAATTCCTAAGGGATGCTGAAAGAGAGCGTGGCTCAGGCTACCGTCCACGTGCCCGAAGGAAAAGAGACCGTTCCCGGCCAGAGTATGGACCGTTCCCCCGTCGAGATCTATGAACCTTATGGCCGAAACTTCCGAATCGGCTACGTAAAGCCTGCGGCCGTTGAGGAACAGTCCGCTCGGCTGGGCAAAGCTCGCCTCTCTCAGAGAGCCGTCTATTATGTTTTCCATACTGTTTCCGGCGAAGGCCTCTATGGTATTGCTTCTCGTGTCCAATCTCCAGATCTGATGGGTCCCGGCCATCGCGATATAGAGATAGGCGCCGTCTGATTGAAGATCCCACGGCGAGTTCAGCCTCGCCCTCGAAGCCTCTCCGCTGTAATTCCAGTTGTACCCCTGAAGGCCGTCGCCGGAAACGGTGGTCACCGTCCGCTCTTCAATGGAGGCCCTGCGGATCGCATGGTTTTCCGTGTCGGCAATGTATAGATGGCCGCCGGAATAGACGATGCCCTGAGGTTTGTTGAACGTGGCCTTTTCGAAGCCGCCGTCGGACATGCCCGGAGAGCCGCCGCCGATAATATCTGTAACGGTCGCGTCGAACTTGCCGTCCAATCTGGTTATGAGAATTCTGTTGTTGTTTGAATCGCTTATGAATAGCGTTTCCCCGTTTCCGAAAGAGATCTTCCCCGGGTAGGAAAGCGTCGATCCGCCGGTGGGAACGGGGGGCTTGACTTCCAATTTTTCCCGGCTCAATATTCCTCTTCTCTCTCCATCCTCCAGCGCCCTGGCGATATCGTTTGAAAGGTAATCACGTTTTCCCTCGCCTGAGGTTCTGGATAGGATCTTCCCGTCGGACCCTATCAGAACGAAAGAGGGCCATGCCCTTATAGCGTACCGGTCCCAGAGGTGGTATTCGTTGTCCACGAATACGGGGTGAGCTATTCCGTATCGCTGTATCGCCGCCTGTATGTTCCTTTCCTGTCGCTCGTTTTCGAATTTCGCCGAATGCACCCCGATAACCACCAGCGGCTTATTGCTGAACCTGGCCTCAAGCCATTTCAGATCGGCAATAACGTGAATGCAATTGATGCAACAGTACGTCCAGAAATCGAGAAGAACCACGTGACCCTTGAGTTTTTCCATTGAAAGAGTCTCATCGACATTCAACCAGGTTCCCGAATCGGGAAATTCTACCGCTCTTCCGTACAAATTCATCACTCCTTTCACTTATGACTGGAATGATACAAAAATCGATCAAAGATGTATTCCCGAATGGATAGGAGACTTCTTCCTTCAGTTAATAGCGGTTATTCTGATAAGCGTATTGCGAAAGAGGCTGAAGGGCACCGGGTTGAATGAGAAGTATTCGGTGAGGGAACTGCTTCTTTAGATGGAGACTTTGACTAGAATCGATTATTCGGAAAGGTATGGCCATATTCTGACTGAAATCACCAGGCTTCAACGTCTTATTCTTGATACTCTCAACCTTCTCATCATTTCATAATAATCTTGTGGATGCAGGCTCACTACTCGATAAGGCCTTCGCTTTCCAGAAGCGCGATATAGTTTTTCATAAGTTCTCTGGCGTCGCGAGCTATTTCGAAGGGGTTGCGGCTCTTCCATAGCCTGGTGGCGAGGGCTGCGTAACGCGCGGGCCTTTTTTCGAATTCGAAGCTTTCCCTTATCCCTTCGAAGTAGCTGCTGTTGACGTGCGTGCCGTTCAGCAGACATAGCGCGGTGCTCATCTCCAGCAGAACCTCGACTACCGCGCAGTAGATATCCTCATGTTTTTTTCTGACTATGCTGGAGAAGATCCTCCCGTACGATTCGAAGACCAATCCGGGCAGATTCTCTTTAAGAGCCTCTTTTAGTCTCTCGCCTGGCACGTTAAGCGCTAGCGAATAATACCTGGACGGCGCCTGCGTGTCTCCGGAAAGAACCATCAGTCCCTTCATAAGACCGGTGTACAGTGGCCATTGTGGACCGGGCTTTTCAAGAATCTCGCGAAGTTTCGAATCGGTCATCGTGTAAACGATCGCGGGGACAGTACCGATCAGAAGAGATTTCTGAGGTGTCTCTTCTATGGTTATGGCGAACATCTCCAGGTCGGACCAGCGCGTGTCCGTACCCCGGCAAGTGGAACCGTAAAGACAGAAAGAAATCAAATTGCTACCCATCTCTCCGGATAAGTCCCGGGAGATTTTCAAAGCCAGTTCGTACCTCTCTCGATGATTCATAAAGTAGTCGCTCTGGAGACCCGTGAATTCATTCTCGGGAGGAAAAGCGACATTGCCTCCTTTCACCCGATTATCTTCTTCTCTCTATCGCGGAATCCAGTATTGCGAGTATCAGATCGTCGTATTCCCAGCCTGCCGCCACCGCCATCTTTACGATATCCGAGTAATCGGGCACGAGCAGCGGGAGAGAGTTGACCTCCAGGAAATACGGCTCGCCCTGCCCATCGATCCTTAGGTCTATACGCGCATAATCGCCCAGATCAAGCCTATCAAAGAGCTCGAGCGATAAGCTTTCGATCTTTGTTTTCAGATCTTCCGGTATGTCCGCCGGGCAGATGTAACCGGTTTTCTCGCCTAGATACTGCTTGACCCTGTAGGAGTAGAAACGTTCCATCCCCGCCGGTAGGAAAGAGAAGTCTATCTCCAGAATGGGGAGCACCGTGCGCCCGACTATCCCGATACTGAATTCTCGACCGTCTATGAACTCTTCAACCAGAGCTGGTTCTCCGTACTCCCGATGAATTCTCTTCACTGCCCTTTCAAGTTCGATCCTATCACTGACCACCGAATCGGCCCATATTCCAACGGCGCTTCCTCCGCATGAAGGCTTTACTATAGCCGGATAGAAATCTATCTCTTCAACCGGATGAGACTGTTTTAAGCAAACGTACTTCGGGGTTGGTATGCCGCTGTCGGTCATAACAACTTTGGTGAGCGACTTATCTATGCAGAGGCAGTTGGCCGATACACCAGAACCGGTATAAGGTATATTCCAGAAGTCGAGTATGGCAGGCACATAGAACTGTCTCCGGTGGCCTTCGCCTCCGGTCGCGATGTTGAAGGCGAAATCTATACCTGCGCTCTCGATCTTTTCGACGAAATTCGGCGTGAGCGGCACGGAGAATACTTCGTGGTGTTTCTCTAAAACACCGGCGATACTTTTCAGCATCTTCATGCCGACCTCACCGGGTTTTTCGTCGTGTACCACCGCTATTTTCACTCATATACCTCCTTTGAATTCGGTCCGGTTTATACAACTGCCGACCAGATTATACTACCCGCGATTCTCTAAAGTCCGCCCGGCTACAAATCCAGTTCCACTGTGGCATTCACGACATCTTCCAGCTCGAACTCCCGCGAGACGGCCAGAACCTTGCCATCGTGCCATATGGAAGATCTGCCCTGGGCGGTCTGCCCACCAACATCGCCGACGGCCATCGCGTTCACCAGAAAACGTATGTTCTCCCTGTCTTTCGACGCGCTGATCGGACCATCTCTGAACCATACCCTCTCCTGCGTCGATTCGGTCAAAGGGGCCTTCCACGGGGCGAAGTTGCAGGAAGGAACAAGTAGAATCTCGCAGCCCCTAGAATCGAGTTGCCGTACTTCGCTCTCGAAAAACATATCGTAACAGATGGCAACGCCCAGTGTTCCGATTGAAGTCTCGGCCGTGTTGCCGAAGGAGCTTCCCCTGGAGAAGAGTATCCCGCTCTCTGCGTCCGTAAGATTGTGTTTGGCGATCTTCGCGATGAGTCGGCCCTGAGGATTGAAGAGATAAGCCATGTTGTACAGCCTCTTATCCCTCAAGAAGGTCCCCCTCGAAGATTCGATATCAACCTCGGGCATGAGTATCGAGGGCGCCAGCAGATAAGTTTTAAATTCCCCGGCCAGCGCTCCGAACGTTTCGCGATAAAAACACTCTATCTCGAGCGTATGTTTCAAAAAGGCCTGTCTGAATGGATTGAGAGAGAGCCCCGTATTCTTGAGTGCGTACTTCAAAAGGATCTTTCCCGGACCACCTTCCAGGGCCATGCCTCTGAAGGCCGGGTAGAGGAAGGTCGGAAAGAACTCCGGAAAGACCGTGACATGACGCTCGCCCCTCCAGAGACCACGGGCCAGCCGAATGTATCGGCCCATCGCGTTCGCGAAAGATTCCCTGGAAAACGTCGTTGCGTCGAAACGGACTTGGATGGCCGTTAGATCGACGGTCTTCATTTAACGAGCTTCACAACCAGCAGGACTATAGCGATAATAATCAGGATCGGCAGGAAGACCACTACAAGACCGGCGAAGGCAAAAACCACCACCAGAACGACTCCGACCCCTATCACCAGCTTGATGAAGGCGGGGAAGTACCTTATCGCCAGATAAAGCAGAAACAACGCACCAACAATCGCAAGAAAAGTGGTCAGCATCTCACTCTCTCACCTCCGTTCAGCATCTATTTGACAGTATAACTTATCGCATCATATAATACCTAAGGCAATGAAGCTTGCCATGGAGTTTTAACCATCCAGAACCGCGTTGCACGCTGATAGCTTCTACTACTGTCAAATTTGTGGTGGCTGTCGTTGGTTGCCGTGTTCTGGAGGTAAAAATGGTATTGAGTATCTCGCTGATAATTATTCTTTCAATTCCGATCATCTCTCTTTTCGAAAAACTGCGGCTTCCCGGCCTGATAGGACTTATATTTCTCGGTGTTCTACTTGGTCCTCAGATTCTCAATCTCATAGACAGGTCACTGTTGGACGTTTCGAGTGAAATCAGGTTACTAGCTTTGATAGTAATTCTTCTTCGTGCCGGTCTTGGTCTTGACCGTAATACTATGAAGAAGATCGGTCCCCTCGCCTTGAGAATGAGCTTTCTTCCAGGTATTTTCGAAGGTTTCTCGATAATGTTCTTTGCTCAATGGCTCGGTCTGGATTTGGTGAAGGGTGGAATGCTTGGTTTCATTATAGCCGCCGTTTCTCCTGCAGTCGTAGTTCCAGAAATGCTTCGCTTCAAGGAAAGCAACATGGGAAAGGACAGGGAAGTACCATCGACCATACTTGCTGCGGCCTCAGTTGATGATGTAGTTGCCATAACCATATTCACTGTTTTCCTTGGTATAGATAGAGGAGAGAATATCAACATAGTTACTGCTGTTGCAAGCGTACCGCTGGAAATAGCCTTTGGAATCGGAACTGGAGCACTCATCGGTTTTCTTTTCGCTCTTTTATTCAAAAAATTCCATATGAGGGACACTAAGAAAGTTCTACTGGTCCTATCATCGGCTTTTATTTTCCATCAACTGGAAAACTATATGCCGGTGGCTACGTTGCTAGGTGTAATGGCGATCGGGTTCATGCTAAGAGAGAAACTACCGGTTGCCGCCGAAAGACTGGCGGGAAAGATGGAGCGTGTGTGGGTACTGGCAGAGGTTTTCCTCTTCGTTCTTGTGGGTGCAAGCGTAAGTATAAATGCCATTGGCAGTTCATGGCAAAAAGGTGTGTTGGTCGTAGTCCTGGGGCTATCATTCAGAAGCCTTGGAGTTGCAGTTTCGACCCTGGGGTCGAAGTTGAACCTTCGTGAAAGGCTATTCTGTATGGTATCTTACATTCCAAAGGCAACCGTTCAGGCTGCCGTCGGTGGCATTCCCCTCGCCATGGGAGTGGTATATGGAGATATAATTCTCTCTGTTTCTATTCTCTCGATAATAATAACGGCTCCACTGGGTGCAATTGGAATCCGTTACATCGGTCCCAGAACGCTGAAAAAACCTGCACATTTTGAAAACTGATCCGTGCCTTGAAACGATTTTCCAGATTCGATGGGCACCCCATATTATAGATGTTTATCGAAGGCTCCGTTGGCACCCACAAGTCCCGTCGTCATTATTAAATGCTAATCATTTGTATCATTCGAAGTAGTCGATCTGGCGGGCGAGTGTCGAAACCGGCCTGTATTCATGATCTTCCAGCCTGAAGTACCTCTCCTCTATCCAGTTTCCCGCGGTGTCGTATCTGTAATCAACCCTGAGAGAGTTTTCACCGAACGCGTATTCTCTGGCCAGTAACCTTCCGGCGTTGTCGAAATAGTATTTGAATCCGGCCAGCAGGTAGTTGCCGCTTTTGAAATCGACGCCCGTGATCTTTCCAGTCGCGTTTCTGGATATGATCGTCTGAAGCGTCTCTTCTGTATCGAACATAACGACCAGGGGTTCGAGCGCGAAGGAGATTTCGACTCTTCTACCCGGCCGGTCGGTTTCGGTGAGATCTACGATCTCGTTTACCGAGATATATCCGTCCGCGAGGGTTCTCGAACTTCTAACTGCTCTGTCTCCTGAGTAACTGTACTGCGTTCTGTCGTTAAGTCCGTTCTCACCGCCGGTGACAACTTCTTCGAGTATCCTGTTGCTGCTGTCGAGAGAATGGATGCCCCTCAGAACAGCCCCTTCGTACTTGTAGAGCAAGATCGATTCGAGCTTTTCATCTTTTCCGTAATGAGACTCTCTTATCAATCTTCCGCCATCGTCGTAGGTAAGTCTGACCGAGGAGAGGATAACTCCGTGGTCGTTGAGCAGTCTTTTCAAGGAGATATAGCCCCTGTCGTCGTAGGCGAGAACTGTTTTGCCACTCAGGCGGTCGCCACCCAGAAAGACCGGCCAGTACTCCATGGTGATTTCCTCTATTAGAAGGCCACGGCCGTCGTAAGTGTAGATCTCCCTGGTGGTGTAGTTCTCGGCGTCGTTCTTGTAGTAGCGTGTCTCCTGTTTCCGGCCGTTTTCGTCATACTTGTATTCGTGACGACTGTACTGGGCGCCGTTAATGTAGAGCGCAACAGTCAGGTAATCGCCGAGCGGCGAGAAAACCTTGATCCTTCTGGTTTCAAGTTCACCGGCCAGCCATTGATCGTTCTCGCTCCGGTAGGTGAACCTTCCCGTCACGACCTTTTCGACACTTCCCTTCAAACCCTCGACGGTAAGATCCGAAGCCAAAACCAGGGTGAAAAGGGCAAAGAAAAAGAATATGATCAAAAAGAGACTTCTCTTCATATAAATCACCTCCCTCTTAGATTCTATCAGCTACGGGAAGATAGCGGGCACCATTTCAACTGCCTTTTCTTCCGGCCGATCTCAGGCTCACAAGGAAGAAGAGCGCGGCCATCAGGAGACCGGCCAGTATCAGGGCCAGCCCGACGCCCAACCTGTCGGCCAGAAAACCTATAACAGGAGCCAGTATGGCCATCAGGAGCGTTTTCAACTGCGATTCCACTGATAGCCCCGAAGCCATTGTCTTGTGATCGATAGTGTCGCTTATATAACTTATATTCACCGGTCTTCTGAAGTTTTCCAGGACGAAGAGCAGGAAAAAGACTGCGACTGCGGCCAGCTGTATCCCCAGCCTCTGGAAGAGACCGCTGAAGATGATCAATACGGCGCCCAGCAGGTAGCTGTAATTCAACGCCCTCGCCTCGTTTCCGAATTTCTTGCTGACGTTCCCGGCGTTCTTCGATGCGTAGCTGGTGGCGAAATAGATTATGAAGTAAACTGTGCCGACAAGAACCGCCGTCCTCTGGTCGGGATTTAAAGTAACCATCACAGGCAACCCGAGAGCCATAGCCTTCAATATAGGCTGCAGATACTCCTGCACAACCTTGAAAAAAGCGTCGTAAAGGGAGGAGTTCAGCACGCCCCTGAAGGAGTCACGGTTCTTGAAGATACCGAAGAAGGCTCTGAAGGTCTCGCTCTTCTGGCTGGTTTTAAGCTCGCCGTCCAGATTTTTGGGGTAAGTCGAAAGGTTTACCAGATTCAGAAGATAAGGTATCACCGAGGCCAGGAAGACTATCCTGTAACTGCCGCTGTAGAAGACCAGGAAGGCCGCGATTAAGGCATTTACTGCAGATCCCATCTGTGAAGCGGCTCTGGTGGCTCCGTAGTAGTCTACCTTTATGTCTATCATGTCGTTCAATCTTAAGTACTCAAGAATCATGGCCTTGTGAGTACCCGTCCTGAAGGCCTCGCCGAAGGCGAAGGCGACCATCGCTATCATATAAACGAAGAAGTTTGGAAAGAGATAAAAGACCATGAACGAAGCAAGATACGACAACATGGAAAGAACCATAGACATCCTGCGACCGTAGAGATCGGCTATGAACCCAGTGGGGAGCTCGAGTATGTTGGTGGCGATCTCCCTCACGGAAATCAGAGTTCCTATCTCCAGGAAGGAGAGACCCATTTCTCTGAAGAAAAGGATCAAAAAGGGATCGAAAAAGCGGAGGTTTTTCAGGAAGCCGTAAGCTGCGAACCTGTAGAACTGGGCGTCTTTCTTTATCTTCAAGATAACTACCTCCCGGGGAACCTTTATGGCATATGATAATTATAGACCTGCCATCGATTCCCCGGAAGGTATCTTATTTGATGAGAAAGATCCTCAAAATCAGCGGAATGAGTATCATAGCGCTCATCACCCACTCCCACTTGCTAGCCTTTTTGAAGACGTAGTAAAGGAGAATGGAAGCTATGTATATCGCTATGAGTATGTATATAAAAGTCATCAGGCAACACTCTCCTTTCTCTTATCGATCAGCAGCAATACGACGGCAACGATGGCAAAGGCTCCTATTAAGACGGGATAGAAGAAGACGCTGTTGACGAATCGGCCTATCTGTGTGGCCCATACGATAGTCAGGGTGGCGAAGATCATGGTTATGAAGAAGGCCGGCATCGAGCTGAGCCATATCTTGAAGTAGTTCTTCTCGCCCACCACGTGTGCTGCGAAGATACCTGCGAGTGCAGTCGGGGGAACCATGTCTCCAAGACCGGCCAGTAGCGACAGAGCCGAACAGACTACGATATCGTTGCTGCCCAGGAAGGCCAGAAGGAAAGGAACTCCCAGAACCGATGAGGAACCGTAAGAAGAGACTGCTCCAAAGGCCGGGATTCCCAGCGCTATACCCAGAAGCAGGGCACCCTGGGGCAGACTGTTAAGGTAACCGACTATCAGACCGCGGACGCCGTTCATAGTCATCACCTGGATGAACATACCGACGCCTATCAGTATCGAAAGTATCCCTAGCGCGTTTTGAATGGCGGTAAAGGAGATCTTTAGTATGTTGCCTCTTCTTCCGGTGACTACGGCGATCAGCGCCGAAATCATGAATATCAACGGGAGTCCTAATGAGAAGCCCCAGCTCACGTTCTCGAGCACCATGAGTATAACCATTACGATGAGGGGTAGATAGACCGCGAAGCCTTTCACAGGCTCGCTTTCCCTCGTCTTTTTGAACTCGTCCAGGTCGACGGGCTTTACTTTCCTTACACCGATTATTAGCGTAGTGATTATTGCGATCGGGAAAGTCACAAAGAGTAGCGGCGTTGTGAAGCCGATGTAGGGCATATCGACTCCCTGACCGATTATCATGGCCGGAAGGTTTATCGGCGGGGCTATCATACCGTATATCCCGCTCATAGCGATTATGGAACCGGCCCTTCTCTTACTCAGTCCAAGGCTTTTCAAAACGGGATACGCTATGGCACCCGTCGTCAGAACGGTCGCGGTTGATGATCCGGTTATCATACCGGCTATCATTATGAAGAAAGTCATCAGAACCAGCAAGAAGGTCGGCTTCCTGTGAAGCGCAACCGTCATGTTCCCGGCTATGGTTTCCAGCAACCCGGATACTTTGATCGATTCCATGAAGATCATGGCCGAAGAGATAACGAGTATCGTATCCAGATAGGCGAATCCACCTTCCACCAGATGCCTCAACGGGAAGAACTCGCCGAAAACTATAGAACCTGCGAGAGCCGAAAACATCAGAGAAACGGATATCGGAATCTTGATTGCCGCAAGTCCCACGAACGTGGCGAGCATTACGATGAAATACCAGATCTCAGGTGTATAGATCTCTATCACCCCCCGGAAGTATCAGTTCAGGTATATGAACAAACCGTTTTCCATCGTTTCGTTATATGAGGGCAGCCCCGTGACCAGAACCGTCTCCCCCATAAGCATTTCATAAGCGTTGAACAGCGATTGTATTATCTGGAGCTGGAGACCTACCCTGTGTTTCAAAGGGTAATCGGGATCGTTTATCACATCGTATACTTTTCTCCATGAATCCTGACCGGGGTTGGGCGTCTCTGAAAGGAAGGAAAGAGAGCCGGTGGCGTTTCTTATCTCCAGATGACTGAGTCCTCTGTAGCCCAGGTTGGATTCTTCGAGTTTCATTGAAACACCATAGAAGGCCTCGATCTCCATTATGGCTACGGCGCCTATCTCGAGCGCGTCGGGATGGCAGACCAGCGTATAGGCCAGGCTGCTACCGGACCGGGTATTGCCTCTTTCGTCTATGTACTTATCGGGAGTGCCACTCTCATGCATATCCAGATTGAAATCTACCTTCTCGGCCTTTATCATCTCGATGATCGCGTAGGCCAGTTGCTGGGTCGGGTTGCCATCAGCCACTCCCGGGTACTGTCTGTTCAGGTTCCTTGCTTCCGTTCCGTCTTCCAGCGTGAAACCCGACTGTGCGTGCTTGAAAACCATCGGGTCGGGTATCCCCTGGTCGGCCGGATCGGTTCTTCTGTCACCATACACCAGAAAGCGCGGGCCGGATTTAGTTTCGACCTGAATAAAATGCAGCGCCTTGCCGGTTTCATCGGGAATGGAGACACCACTTATATTGGAGAAGGGCATCACGATCACCCTACCCTTCGTGACGACGACGTTCTCTATGAAGACCAGAGCGGCCGTAGTACCGGAAAGCTCCCTTCCGTGTGTTCCTCCCATGAGAAGGAAGGTAGGGCCTTCAACACCGCTATCCATGAAGTAGATGGGCGTATCCATGTTTGTTCCTTTTAGAGGTGCGAAATAATCAGACAGCCAGCCAATACCCGTCACGCCGTAACCGGGCCTCACATCGGGCCTGAAAAACGAACCGAGAGCGGCCGTTGCCAGAACCAATAATACTACTACTATCGCTTTCATCTTCATTCTTTGTCTTTCCTCCGATCTAAAAATAAATGGGGCGTGCGGAGACGCCCCATTTTTCAATTACTTGCCGAAATACTGCGCCAGTACGTCCTTCAGGCCCACCGTCATTTCGAATGTGGCCATGGGTACTCCGGCCTCCTCACTCAAATTGGTGAAGAAACCGTCTTCGTTGGCATCGGACTTAACGAAGTAAACGCTGGCGAGAGGTGCCAGAGTCGTGACTATTTTATCCGACGATTCGCCCCTTCTCGACGCTCCTTCGAGGTTACAGATCACTATTTTCAGTCCGTTATCTTTAGCCTCTCTTGCCAGTGCCAGAACTCTGTTGATCTCGACTTCGATATCGATTCCGGCTGCTCCAAGCCCCTTGCCACTCGCGCCGACGACGATGACGAAGGTCTTGAACTGACTCATATCGACATCTTCGGCCTTGTACAGTTTGTCGAACTTGTAGTCCAGGCTCACCATCTTGGCGACAACGGTGAACTGGAGAGCTCCCGGGGACTGGCCGGCCGATGTGACAATCACGGGCTCTTCAAGGAGTATTTCCGCCGCGAAACTCACAAACGCGAAGCACAAAACAACAAAAAACGTAAGAAGTAACTTTTTCAATTCAAATCATCCCTTTCTCATTTTCAAAATTCCGGTGCGGAAGCCGAACCACCCCTCCTCAGGGAACCGGCTCCGATCATCATTCCGTTTTCCTCAACGGCAATTATGTTCGGGCCGCCGAAGAAGAGGTCGGGGTAAGCGTAGATGTTGAGTTTATGACCGAGAATCTTCTCCAGGAAGTCCAGCGTGGATTGCGGGAAACCCTCTTCCATTCTCAGATCGGTGTAGGAGGAGTACCCGACGAACTTGGGGGACCTTATCGCCTGGTCGATGGGCATGTTGAAATCCACCAGGTTAACCACCAGATTGACCATCATCGAAACTATTCTGCCGGCTCCAGGCGTTCCCAATATCCAGCGGACCTCTCCGTCCTTCATAACAACCGTCGGACAGATCGTCGTTCTCGGTCTCATTCCTCCTGTGAGGTTGATTACGTCGCCCTCTCTGTAAGAAGAGGCGAAGTTGGCCATTTCGTTGTTGAAGAAGAAACCCTTGAAATAAGTCCCGGTGCCGAAGAAGCTGGAAATCGTCTGTGTCCAGGAGACGGCGTTACCTTCCTTGTCAACTATCGAGAAGTGCGTCGTGGACGGAGACTCTTCTACCGCTCTTGCACTGGACATGACCGGGGCCAGTTCCTCCAGAAGGACTTCCTCGTAGGTTGATCCATCGGCGAAGGGGGAGGCATCGCCGAGATAGCTGGCGTAAGGTTGGTCGAAAACTTTTCCCGGATTGATCAACATCAGTCTGGTCTTTGCGTACTCTTTGCTCATGAAGGCTTCATAAGGAAGATCGTGGAACTCCGGATCGCTTATGTAAGCCTTCCTATCGACGTCGCCGAGAACCAGTGCCTGCTGGATCAGATGAATAGCCAGCGGATCGTCCCAGCTCATCGCCGACAGGTTGTAGTTCTCGAGCACGTTGAGAACCATTAAAAATTGAGGCCCGGAGACTGGCGGATGTGGAACGTACAGGTCGTATCCTCTGTAGGTGCCGTGTAGAGGCTCTCTCACGATCGCGCGGTAGGACTCGAGATCGGACTTCCTCAAGAAGCCACCGTTCTCGACCATGAAGGCGTCTATCTCGTCTGCCAGTGAACCGGTGTAGAAGGTGTCTATGCCCTCTTCAACAACTCTCTCGATAGTGTCGGCCAGTTCAGGGTTCTTGAAAACGCTTCCCGTTTCCCAGACGAATCCTTCGTTGAGGAAGTCGAATGCGCTTCCGAGAAGTCTTTCGTACGTGTCCGAGGTAGTCTGAGAAAAGGTCTCATCGACTATGAACCCGTTCCTGGCAAGCTCTATGGCCGGGGCCGCCAGAACCGACAGAGGAAGTGTAGCCCCCAGAAGCCAGGCCTCTTTGATACCGGCCAGAACTCCGGGAACGCATGTCCCCATGGGAGTATAATTGATCGAGCTCAGCTTCAGCCCCTTTTCGGCGATCGCTTCGTACGTAGCCATCATCGGCGCGGCGCTTCTGAAATCGATCGCGTATTTGCTGCCGTCTGCCATCGTTATAACGGCGTAACCTTCGCCACCGAAACCGGAAGCGTAAGGCTCCACAACACCCAGGGCCAGACTGACCGCGATGGCCGCATCGATGGCGTTGCCCCCCATTTCTAGTATTTTGGCTCCGGCCTCCGCCGCATAATTGTTGACGGCGGCCACCATTCCGTTGCTGGAAGCTACCGTCGGTGCGGTTATGGTTGCGATAAGGCCGGTGAACAATACGGCTACGAGCATAACAACAAGCACATGTTTCTTCATTTTTTCCCCTCCAATTCAGAAAGTCTTATGAAACAGGTTTTAGAAAAGCGCCCAGACCATCACTGAGTATCGCGTTGTACGCGGGCACGTCGGAGAGCATTATCATTCGATCCGGGAACATCATGTTCCAGGAATCGAGAAGGACTCTCACGGTGGTAACGTGACGCGCAACCCTTAGCTCCAGTGGGTATCCGGTTTCATCGTACGGTGCGAAAAGTTTGCCGTCCTTCGAAGCCTGGAGATAATATTTATCCACGCCGGTAGTTACGAGCTCCTCTGTCGTCTTTCCACGGAGCCTGCCCTGTGAAGGATTGGCAACTTCCAGAAGTACCACGTACGCATCGGAATTGTCGCCTATCTCTCTGTGCGTCAACCCGCGCAGAGACGGCGGCGACTCTTCAAGCCTTATATCCACGCCTTCCATTTCGAGCATCATCTGTGTCATGATGGCCAGTTCTGCGGCTTCTTGGTGAAAGACTATGGCGTTGTTCACCGGATACTCCGGCGAAGACTCATGTAAGTCGCATACAAGATCTATCTTTTCCTGTTTCACGATATTCATTATTGCGGCGGCCACCCGTTCGGTTATGATCCCGTCCTCACGGCCCGGAAAGGCCCTGTTGAGGTTCGAGATCTCGCTACCGCCGAGCGTAGAACCTGTGGGATGGTTATAGATGGTAGGATCGGGCCATTGCGATACCGGGTTGGTTCTTCTGGACCCGAACCTGAAGGTCCTCCTGGAGCCGTCGGGAAGTTCTATGCTGAAAAACTGTGGAGCCCCTTCCATGGGGTCGTTGTGGGTGAAGGCACTGTGGTTGGCCCGCGGGATTATATACACCGTTCCAGCAAGAGACGAGACGTTCTCGATCATGAGAACGGCCGCCAACGTTCCGCCCGGTTCGTTGGGGTGGTTTCCTCCCAGGAGAAGGAAGTTTCCTCCCGGCTCGCTGCCCCTTATGATATAGACTTCTGTGTCGCCTTTCGTTCCTGAAAGTGAGGGCAACCAGTCGCTGAGCATTTTGACTTCCGAGACACCCGGACCCCGTACTATCGGAGGATCTTTCCACATCGAAGTGAAAGAAAAACCCGAGAGAAGAACTACAACAAGAACAACAGAGATAAACACAATGAACTGAACGTATCTCTTTTTCAAAGGATCACCAATCCTTTCGCCGCCGAAGGGTATCACTTTCCAGGATTTGCCGGTGCCCGAAAATCCTGAACAGAGATCTGCACAAAACCGATTCAAGGGCTACATTAATCCAGTAAAGAAAGACAACTATACAATTATACTATTCGACCGTCAATTATCTGGATAAGTTTGAAAAGTTAATTTGTTGACTTTCTGTTAACAGTGGAAAAGGAACAGACCTTTATTCAGGTCTGTTCCGCTTTCTGGCAAAGACATTCAGCGTGACCGATCGATTTTTATCAGAAGGCGAAGGCCTGACCGTCACGTCTGGGATCGGCTCCTCCGAAGAGAATACCGATGTCATAGTTGTACAGTACGCCGTGAACGCCTCCGAAGTAGGCATCGTAATCACCACGTAAGGTCAGCTGATGGCCCATCTCGAGCAGTTTGTTGTAGGCGTTTATGGATATCCTGCCCTCAATAGACATAGAACCGGAGGCCATTCTGAAGACTCTCGGAGCGAGTATGGCTTGCTGGATCGTCATTCCGTGATCGATGATATTGCTTATCACCTGGGCAACGGTCGTTATGATTCTCGTGGCTCCGGGTGAACCGAGAGTCATGTAAGGTCTTCCCTGAGGATCGAGAACGAGCGTGGGGCTCATACTGCTTAGAGGTCTCTTACCTGGTTCTACCGAGTTCGCCGAACCCGGTGTTGGAACGAAGTCGTCCATGTGGTTGTTCATTATTATTCCCGTTCCCGGCACGACGACACCAGATCCGAAGAAGTAGTTGATGGATTTGGTAATGGCCACCATGTTTCCTTCCTTGTCCATAACGGAAAGGTGAGTGGTGCTGCCGCTTTCGTACTGCCATGGATCACCGGCCGCGACCGATTCCATCGGCTTGTTGGGATCGATCTTAGCTGCTAGAGTCCTGGCGTACTCCTTCGAAGTCAGTCCGGTCAGCGGTACATCGACAAAGGCGGTGTCTGCCATGTACTTGGACCTGTCGGCAAAGATCAGTTTCATGGCTTCCGACCATAGGTGCAACGTTTCCGGGGTGTTGTCGCCCAGGGTTGCCAGATCGAAGTTCTCCATTATGTTCAGCAACTCTATTATGTGTGTACCGCCAGAACTGGCCGGTGGCACGGAGAGAATCGTGTAATCCCTGTAGGTACCGACAACCGGCTTCCTGATCTGCAGATCGTAGTTGGCCAGGTCTTCAAGGGTTATAACTCCCCCGCGCTTCTGAACCTCGGCCACGATTTTCTCGGCGATCTCGCCCTTGTAGAAACCGTCCTTACCTTTTTCGACGATGATTCTGAGCGTGTCGGCCAGATCCTTGAGAACTATCGTCTCGCCGATTTCGTAAGGTATGCCGCCATCTTTCAGATATAACTCGGCCCCATTCTCCATCATCATTATCTTTTCGTAATTGTCGTTGATGATCGAGAAGAGATTCACGGTAACGGGAATTCCTTTTTCGGCCCATTCGATGGCCGGCTGGATAACCTGGGCCCTCGACATGGTTCCGAAGTTCTCGAGTGCGTAGAGCAGTCCGGCGACTTCGCCGGGTACACCGCTAGACTTGCCACCGATAATCGTTTCGTTGTTGATAACGCGGTTTCTCTCGTCGAGATTGAAGAAGGTCGGTCCGGCCGCCGATGGAGCGGTCTCTCTGAAGTCGATCACAACTGCCTCGTCCATGTGGGCCAGCTGTATGATCATAAATCCACCGCCGCCCAGTCCCGAGGCGTTGGGTTCGAGAACACCCAGCGCGAAGGCGGTTGCTATCGCCGCATCCACGGCGTTACCTCCCATCTCCAGTATCTTCACACCGACTTCCGATGCTTCGGGCTTGGCCGCAGCCACGACTCCGTTTCTTCCTTCGGCATCCCTTCCGTAAAGGTTCAATGGATTAACTGCAAACATAGATACAATCATGAGCGCCATTAAGGAAACCAGAATAGCTTTTCTCACTTTTTCCCCTCCTTGTTTATAGATTATGAACCGTGTTTAGAGAGTATAGCATCCAGAAATACCAAAAAAGAATTAACTGAGAGTGTCTCGGCCGGCTGTGGCGGGAACCGTACCGGGAAAAAGTTAGTCAAAACAAATAACCGATACAGGTATCGGGAGGCGATCGAAATAAAAGAGGCAATTGTGCAGTTCATCGAGAAATCGGTTAGAGAGAACAACTACAAAGGCGCGGTTATAGGCATAAGCGGGGGGATAGATTCGGCCGTAGTCGGTAAGCTCGCCGTTGAAGCACTTGGAAAGGAAAGAGTCTTCGGGCTTCTCCTACCCGAGAGGGATTCTTCGGCCCGGACCATGAGAGATTCGAGACTGGTGGTCGATTTTCTGGGAATAGAGCACAAGATTAAGAGAATATCGGGCGCCTTGAGGGCCATCGGAGCCTACCATCTCCAGCCACCGGCCCTGCTGATTCCCTCGAAGATCAAGGAGAACTTCGTGAAAAGCAAGTGGAAGGAGCTTTCAGATGACTCTTTTCTCGACGATCTTATGAACAAGGGTAACGAGGAGTTCCTGAAGGGACTGGCCTACTATAGATCCAAACACAGGATACGGCTGGTGGCCCTTTATCTCGAAGCCGAGAAGAGAAACTACGCCGTCCTGGGAACGACGAACAAGACGGAAAAACTGTGCGGCTTCTACGTGAAATGGGGCGACGACTCTTCCGATATCGAGCCCATAATACACCTCTACAAAACTCAGGTCTACACTCTGGCCAGAGATTTGAAGATACCGAGGAGTATAATCGATAAACCTCCAACCCCAGACCTGGTTCCCGGCATCACGGACGAATTCGCACTGGGCATGAAATACAGCGAGCTTGACGCCATACTGGAAAAGATAGAGCGCGACGAAGAAACAACCCCTCCGGACTCGAAAGTCGGAAGGGTGAGAAAAATTCTGGAAGCCGCGAAATTCAGAGACACCAGAAATCTATCTATTCAGTGAAAGTCTCCACACCGTTGCTCCAAAGTATCTTCAAAAGCTGGACCTCCACTCGCTCAAGCTGTTGATCGGTGAATTCCGGGAAGTCCGTGAAATCTCTCTTCTGCGCCTCCCCAGGACACACGTTCAGGTCTTTCAGATCGTGTTCGGCGAAGTACAGTTCCTTCCCTACGGGGTCGAGCAATCTGAAGGAGAAGTGTACCTCCTTAACCGTACCGAGATCGGAATTATTCCTGATCCTCAGAACGACGGCTTTTTTCTTGCTGAAAGTGCCGACTTTCTCGATACTCGACTGGACGAGAACCTCTTTGTGGAGAGCTACCGTAGTTTTTTCATCACCGTCCAGGTAAAGATCGACCGATTCGGGAATCGTTTCTTCGAGATCGAGGTCGGAGACCGTCAGTTCCTCCTCCATCGGTTCGGTCAACTCGCTGTTCTTGGTTTCGAATTTGTCCAGTTCCTTGTAGAGAGTGTAGAGATTCCAGAGGTTTTCCGTGAAGACCCTGTGTTTCTTCAACTCCGCGACGATTATCTCCGTGCTGAAGGATTTTAGATCCAGCCGCGCATTCTCGCGCCGTATTTTGGCGGTGTCCTGCCCCATAGATATCTGTGAAAGCACGAACCACTCACCCGGTAGCGGGAAGATGAATCTGCCAACGTTTTCCTCTTTCGAAGCCAGTTCAATAGTATTTACGATCGCCGGAACGATGTAATCGGCTTCCCTCTTGGCCGGAACTCTGGATCCCTCGCTCCCGGACATAACCCTCATCGTCTTTCCGAGGGTCCTCGACTCGAATGCCCACAGCGCAACCGAGTCATCGAAAGGCTTGTTGTCCACTATCTTCACCCCGTGGAGCCTCACCGATGTGAGATCCAGTTTGCTCTTGGTGAGCGAGAATTTCGAGGAATCCATCTTCACCTCGATAACCACCATCAGTTGATCTCTGTATTTGGCAAAGATCGGATCGGAAGGGAAAGAGAAGGTAACGCCGTCGTGCTTTGACTCCTCGATAAAAACTGAGCCGGCATCGGTTATAGAGAGTATAGAGTAACCCAACGCTTTCATGTTTAATTCCCCCTTTCTTGAATCTCCTGCTAATAATTGCATTATACCCCATGAGGATGGCCTGAAATAAGACTATTCAACAACGATAAATATTTCACGTTCATTTCACATTGGGCTTCATATAATTATCTCAGCTAAAATTAAATTCAGAGGTGTTACCCATGAAAAAGATACTCATAATTTCCGTTCTGGCTCTTGTAATTGGAGTCATAGTTGTTGCCGCACCCGTGAAAAGAAGTCTTGGCGACAACGAGATCGTCAGACTCCAGCATCAGTTACAGATAGCGAACTTTTTGAACGCGCTCGAACTCTCTGACGTTCAGTTGAAAGCAATCTACGATCTGGCCGTTGCAACACGCGAAAACCTTGAAAACCTCCAGGAAAGGATCAAGGGAACTCTTGAAGAAAGCCTGGAAAAGGCCATCGCCGGCGAGAAAGTTACACCGCTTCAAAGGGCCGATATCGTAAAGAGAGTTCAGGAGATTGTCAAGGAATACGTCGCCGGTCTGAAAACGATAATTACCGTCGATCAGAGCGAGAAACTGGCAAGGTATTTAAGGGCGAAAATCACGGAAAAGCTCCCCGCGGCAAACGAAAGAGTCGAGGCTCTCAAAGAGAGATTGATGGAAAACCTTCCACAGGTCGAAGAAAGACTTAAGGAGAGATTGAAATCCCTTCCTCCTCAAGCTCTGGAGAGATTGAAAAATTCGAACGCCCTAGAGAGAGTGCAAGATACTAGAGAAAAGGTCGTCACAAGGGAGCTCGAGAGCGATTCGAAAGTCACCACCAGAAGTGTTCGGGTGTCGGTCGATATCCAAAGACTCTCCCTGGTACTACTGTCGGACGCCGCTCTAGAAGTTATGGAAAAGATGCTGGAGCAGTGAGTAGTTTTGTTCGGACGGGACACGCTTTTCGTGTCCCGTTTTCATTTTGATGATCAGTCGCCTTCCAGCTCGTCCAGCCCCTGAACAATCAGGTCAACCGGAATGGAAGGAGAGGAGCCGTCCTGCGAAAAGAAACAGGTCCTGGTTCCGGCAGCCCTGGCAGCCAGGATATCGAGATCACGATCGCCTATAGAGAGCGTCTCTTCAGCGATTAACCTGTGGGAGGCGATGGCCGCAACGAAGGCTTCGGGATCGGGTTTGCGCCTGTAGCCGCTTTCTTTGGTTATTATCTCCGAGAAGAGAGAAGCCATATCGTGATGGTAGAGGAGCTTCATCACCGTGCTCCTGGACCTGTGCGTTATTATGAGGTTCTTTCCTCCCCTATCCCTGACTTTCAGACAGATTCGGCGGGCATAAGGAAAAGGCGGTTGCAGGGAAGGATCGGCCGCTTCTTCACGCAGCAGGAAAAGCCTGTAAAAACCTTCGCCAACGCCCAGCTCCAGATAATGCTCGACGGCCTTTCCAAGCGTGTCCTTCATCAGGAAAAGTATCTGTTCCCGGCTGGCGGTGTGTCCGAACTCTACAAGTGCCGACTGGAATATCTCTACCATCAGCGGATAGGTGTCGAAGAGCGATCCGTCGAAATCCCAGATGAGGTTTTTAATCATTTGTATCTCCACACCCTTTGAACCGGTTGCAAACCTGGAGAATCGCCGGCAGTTGCTCGAGCGAATCGATTACATAGTCGGCTCTGGTAGAAGTTATGAAATCACCCGGGTTGAAAAGGCAGGTGGCGATACCGGCACGCCTTCCCGATTCTATATCTATCTCGCGGTCGCCTATCGTTATTACCTTTTCGTGGTCGAGATCGTACTTGTCGATTATATACATGATAGCCTGGGGATCGGGCTTTCTGGCAAATCCATTGTCGCTGGAGACTATTTCCGAGAAGAGATCGACCATCTTGTAGTAACTCAGCAGTTTGGTCATAGAGTAGTTACTTCGATGGCTAAAGAGAAAATTGTTCCCGCCGTTCCTGTTTATCTGGAGACAAACCTCTCTGGCCGATTTGAAAGGCGGCTGTTTATCGGGCTCCAAATGATTTTCGATCGTATAGAATTTCTCTATGAGACCTTCCTTCAGGCGATACTTGTTCGAGAAATAAGTGGCAGCCTTGAAGGTCGATTCTTTGAGCTTTTCGAGTATCTCTTCCTCTTTCGCGGTAACTCCGAATTTCGACAGCACTTCCTTGAAAACCCTCGTTGCGGCCGGATAGGTATCGAAAAGCGTTCCACCAAAATCCCAGATCACATACTCGAACATCGAAATCTCTCCTTTTCAACTTCTACTTCTACAGGTATCATAATACAAATCACTAATCGGGCGTAGAACGGCTCTTAACGCTCTTTACAAAGACAGCTCCTCGATCAAAAGAACTTCGCCCCGCTTTCGATGTACCGGACTTTCGCCTCTTCTATTATCCTGAGCGTCTCTTCCTTCCCGACCCAGCCTTCTATTCCCGTCTTCTTCTTTTCGAGTTCTTTGTAAACCGAGAAAAAATGCTCGATCTCCTTGAGCAGGTGGGGAGGAACATCTTCCAGAGTCTCTATATAATTCCATACGGGATCGTGTATCGGAACACAGAGGACCTTCTCGTCGGGACCCTTCTCGTCCCACATCTTAAAAGCTCCTATAGGTTTGGCTTCGATGAGGCAGCCCGGGAAGGTCGGCTCCCACAGCAGAACCATCGCATCGAGAGGATCTTCGTCTTCGGCAAGCGTGTTCAATATGAAACCGTAGTCCATCGGGTAATGAACGGCCGAAAAGAGCGTCCTATCGAAGCGGACCATCTTCAGCTTTTTGTCGAACTCGTACTTGTTACGACTGCCTTTGGGTATTTCGATCATTATATCCAGTGTTACCTCTTTCACCGTATCACCCCCGCCACAATTATGCCAGAAAAAAGCCCCCTTGCGGGGGCTAGATATTGCATACGGCCTTAGAAGGCACTGAAGTAAATCGACCAGCCGTCTGAAATGAAACCTATTCCGGCTGGAAGCGCCCTCTGGAAATATATCCTCCTGTCCGGATCGTTGTCGTACTCTACGTAGCCGGTGAAGACGACGGTTTTATCGGCCAGAAAATCTTCGAGTCCCGGGAATGGTTCGCTTGTAAGCATATACTGGGGTGCCGGGGCATAGTCCGGGAGCGTAAAAGCTCCTCCGTCATAGGATACAGTAGAAGAAAACTCCTCGCCGGTGAAGGCGTTGATCGCGGTCACGATGAACTGCAGGAGTGTTATCTCCGGATCGACTATCTCCGTGCCTTCCTGGAAGAGCGAAATCTTTTCTATCACCAATTTCGGACTTGAAGAAAACTCGACTACATCGGCCCAGACGTAGTTTATCGGGTTGTGGGTGACTTCGTAACTCTCCCACTTCTTGCCTTCCTGCTCCTGCACTCTTCCAGAGAAATAGAGCAGAGAGCTGGGATCGAAGAGGTCTCCGCTTCCGAAATAGACGTCGTACATCCCCACATCTATGTCAAAAGCCGCCGCTCCGGCCAGTTCGAGATCGCCTATGCTCTTGATGTATATCGGTGGAAGGTTCAGGTCATGGGGTATCATCGAGACGTAAACGCCCGGTATCCCCATCGGGTATTCTCCCTCCAGTTCCTCATCGTAATATGTCCTCTTCGTCTGAAGCCAGAAGACGGCGTTTCCTCCGGTGCCGAGGGCATCGGGATCGAGCGAGAGCGATTTCTCTACGTTCAGCCTTCCGTAACCGCTGTCGTTATCCTTTCCAGGAGCCATTATATCGTCGGCTCCGAGTTCGATAAGTTTCCTGTACTGGTAAACTGTCAGTCCCATATCCTTGTACTTCTGCTGGAGAATGGCGATCGCACCCGAGACGTGCGGGCAGGCCATCGACGTCCCGCCGTAATATGCGTAGGGAAGATCGGGATAGGCAAACTCGGCCACATCCCACAACGGAACGGTCGAAAGGATCGAGAAATCGCCGGGAGCGGCCACCGAGAGCTTGACGCTCCTGCTCGAGAAATGGGTGATACCATCGCCCGCGGTGGAGGCGGCCACGACCACGACTCCCGGGTACATGGCAGGACTCTTGACTTCGTTCACATGTTCATTTCCGGCCGAGTTCACGAAGACCACATAGTTCTCGGAGGCGTAAGCGATCGCATCGTACAGAAGCGTCGAAAAGCCCTTGCCTCCCCAGGAGTTTGAAAGTACCGTGGCCCCATTTTCGATCGCATATACTATGCCGGCTGCGACAAACTCGTCTCCTATATAGTTGGGCTGGAAGATCGGTATATCCATTATCTTCGCTCCGGGGGCCACGCCTATGACACCGCTGCCATCGTCCTTTGCGGCGATAGTACCGGCGACGTGAGATCCGTGCGCTTCGAAGGAGTAGTCTATGTCGGGGTCGATCTCCAGATCGAGGAACGGATCGTACCTGTGGGTTATCTGACCCTGGAGATCTGGATGGGTCGAGTCGATGCCCGTATCAAGGACGGCGACGATTATGCCGGTCCCGTCGTACCCGGCGGCCCAGGCCTGCGGTGCACGGACCTTCTTGATTCCCCAGAGGAATCCTTCAAGGTCGGGGAACGTATCTTCGGCAAGAACCACGGGCAGTTCGGGCAATTTCAGATTATCGTCTTTCACCGGCTTTATAAGTTCCCTTTCGTAGTTCGGTTCTATGTACCTTATCGATGCGACGAGCTCCGGTCTCTCGACAAAAAGCTCCCTGATAGCGCCCCTTGCCTCTTCGACCGTCGAGTCGAACCGCAAACCCGCAGCGTTCAAGCGCGGTATATCGATGGTTATCTCGGCATCGAGAAGAGAAACGATCTCGCTCAGAGCCTCGATATCGCTGTAACCTACTATGAGTCTTCCTTCAACGTAGGGCGCATCCTGTATCTGCTTCCATACGAACTCCACATTGGCGCCGGCGCTGTTACCCGGGGCAACTCTCACACAGGAAGCGAACACAAGGGCCAGCAATACGACACTTATTAACAGTAAAGTCTTCTTCATCTGCACCACCTCCCCTCTCAATTATCTCCACCGGTGGTGAAGCGGTTGTAGTAATCGGCATCGTTGACCCACCTGTCGAAATCGTAGCCCAGGTCTATAGTGGTCGAATAAGCGACCGAATCGTAGAAGCCGTCTCCGTCTTCATCATCTCCGTAGTAGGTGGCCACCGCGTAATCCAGACCCCACTCATAGGTCTTGAAGGCCTCGAGCTGATCGAAGGGGTACAGGTACGCCTGACCGTTGAGAATGAAGATCCAGTTCATCACTTTCCCAAGCCAGAACGGATCCAGAAACTTCACGGAGACCTGTTGTGGGCCGTAAGTGGAGAAATCGAAGGTTTCGAATTCGCTGTCGACTGCCAGCAGATGCTGGTAGTCGCTCTGAACAGTGTCGTATATCCAGGGCGTATAGTGATAGGCGATCTTGCTCTCGTCGAGGAGACCGCCGCCCAGGACAGGCACTTTGTTGGAATTGATTTTGTCGACGGGCGCCCACTTCAGTACCGGTCTTCTCGAAACTCCCGTCGAGTTGTTCGCCGGGGAGAGCAGCTTGACCTTGAAGATATCGAGCGGCACTACCGAGGCGATGTTGCTGTCCTCCGACTCGCTTCCGTCGGCGTAAACCGATCTGACCTTGTAGAAATACCTGTTGCCTGCCTCGATGCCGATTCCGCTATCGAAACCGTAAAGGGCGGTCCTGAAAGCTATCTTCTTGTAATTGACACCATCACTGGAGCGATAGATGTTGAAACCCACTAACCCCGCAAGGTTCTCGGGGAGGTCCCAGGCGATCTGAACGAATATGTTGCCCTCTGCCGGGGCTCCCATGAGATTCTCGAAGGTCTCCTCATCGAGGTTTAGTTTTCTGCCGTTGATCTCTTTCGGTAGCGAGTAGTAATTGACGTTGGCGTCCGACGTCCATGACCAGAGCCAGACTCCCGTTGGAGGGGACATCTCGGCCGGTCCGGCCTTTTCGGCCGTGAAGTTGAGGTTTACAACACGGTCGAGCCTGGCCCTGTTGTAGTTGTAAACCACGACGTGAACCGGTAGATCTCCGTTGAAGATCTCCGCCGGGATAGCGAAAGCGGCTTTCGACATGCCAAAAGATGCAAAATCTCTAACCCCGGCCCAGGGAACGTATCCGACGCCCACGTATAGAACATCCCAGACATCGTATTCCAGATCGCTTGCATACTCGATATTCAGATAAACGTTGGTAGATACATCTGTCGGATCTATCTCGTTTCCGTTGCCGTCCAGCAGCGTGATCTCGATTTCGGGGTAAGAACCGTCGAGAGGATCGATCATGGCCCTGTTGATCGCCATGTCAACAGGCAAGGGGCTGCCTGCGGAGGCCAGTTCGTTTGACGGAATTAGCGGTACAGCCAGTCCCTCGAGAACGCTCGGAGCAAGACCGGTTCTTTCTGCCTTCACCGTCACTTCACGTACCTCTAGAAGACCCGGGGACAGGAGCCAGAGAAGATCTATCTCTGCCTTTCCCTCGATATCGGTCTCTCCGGAACCGAGGAAAGCGCCCGTTTCACTGTCGAAGACCTCCAGAGAAACTCCTGCGGCGGCCGGTCCCGTCATGTACTCCACCAGATTTATCAGGAGCGTATTCCCGTACTCCTGCATGATTTCCACCGTTTCTGTTTCAGATTCCACGTGTACGGCCGGTTGTCCGTAGGTGGCTTCGTATTTGCCCTTTATCTCTCCTTCGACCTTCACCTGGTGAGTTCCGGCCGCGAGAGTCACGGTTTTGCTGGTTTCCTGGCTTTCGTACTCGGCCTCTCCAACATGAAGAGTGTAACTGGCCGATACTATCTCCGCAGTTGTGTTGAGCTTCCAGCTTATAGTGGCTTCATTGCCCGAAACGACGATCGATGTTATCTCGAGAGTCGCTTCGGTCGGTTTGAGTGGTTTGATACAAGAAGTAACCACAAGCATAGCAGCAACGATCGCTACCAGTAACAATATGCTTTTCTTCATCTCTCTACCTCCTTTATAAGGATATCAGAGTTTTTTAGTTCCATTTGATCGTTATGATTATACATATTTCATTTCCTTCAAAGCGAGAACTTGAAAGAGTCTTTCGGGAAGATTCTGCAACGTGTTTTTCCACACATTGAACCAGTTTTTTCTGTCAGGTGCTAAAATTGGATAACTTACGAAAAAGGGGGTATGTGGATGAAGCGTATTTCTTTTATGCTGGTTCTTCTAACGGCACTGGTCCTGCTTGTAACTTCCTGTTTCAAGCTGCCGTTCGTGGTGGTCACACTCAGCTCCGACGCGGGGTCGAACACGGTTCTTGCGGGCACCACCATAACGTTCAGCTGGAAGTTCGAGACGGCCGACGATTTCAAGGAGGTAGTCTATAAGCTCCATATCAACGACGATATCCTTGAACTAGAGACAACCGAATATGCCACCGAGCTGGTGGCCGGCAATTACAAAGTTTGGGTGGAAGCTCTGGGGAAACTGGCCATCGAGAGCAATTTCCGCACTTTCAACTCGAACGAGCTGGAATTCACGGTCGGTAGCCCTTCGGTTATCTTCGACAACACCCAGGCCGCCTACGCCTCGAAAGATGTCACGGTATCCTGGAAACCTGTCGACGGACTGACTCACACCTATCTCTACTCGGTTGACGGGGCGGCCTTTGTCGAGACCGACGCCTTGAAAGTCGATCTTAAAAGCCTGGCCGATGGCACTCACTTCGTCGAAGTAAAGACGAAAGAGTTCAACGGTCTCCCCAGCAAGTACGTCTTCAAAGTCGATACTACAGGACCTTCCATCACTATCTTCGGCTCGGACAGATACAACGGAGGTCTGGGCGACGGAGACTTCAGACCTTTCGGAAGGTACATCTTCGCTAGCTGGCAGTTTTCCGAACCGGCAGTGAAGGTGGAGATAAGGTTCAGAGAGACGACCGAAGCGGGATATCCCTGGATCACCGACTGGCTGGACTGGGATCCGGCAGTCAGCGGTATTCTTCTCAACGACGAGCTGGTAACGCTCTACCTCACGGAAGGTACGTTCATGATGCCCTATATGTTGGAGCTTGGACACACCTACCTTCTGTATGTCAGGGCTTACGACGAGCTGGGCAACAACAAGAATACCTACGTGAGCTTCAAACTTGAAGATCGCTACACCGGCGAGGACAAACCCGAGATCTTCATAGCACCGATCACGGCGCAGCCGGCGACGGATGAAGAGGACGGCTCGCTGGTAATCGCAGTCGTGGCACCTAATGTAAAGGAGTACATCGACAAGATCAAGGAATACTTCGCTCCGGACAACACGTGCAACGGAGAGCTGATGTACCTCCAGAATTCGCTCCTTTATTCGCAGGGTTTAACGGTCACTCAAGTCTTCTTCCCCGATTTCATTCCCGACAAGAAAAACGTCAGCAACTTCGTGGATTTCGGCGATGAGCTAGTTCTTGTGAGAGGCTTCGTAAACGAACCGGCGGAAATCGAAGAAGCGGGCGATGTTGTAGCCTTCGTAGAATTCGTTTTCGGGCCGGAGATGAACGGACAGGAAGTCTCTCTGGGACTCGGTACGGATTACTTCATAAGGGACGGAGCCAACAGAACCATCGACGGTATCGTGGTAGATAACTTTATATACGGTCTCGATCTGCCCGAAATCGTCGGGGCGGAAATGTGAGGGGTGATTTGAATGAAGAAGACCTTACTGGTAATAATAATCACTCTGGTTTCTATTGCTACTTTCGGAAACGAGCTTCTTCAGGAAGCCGGTTCCAGGGCGGCCGAAGTCAACGAAAGTATCGCACGTTTGAATCTTCCCTGGAGGGCCGGCGTGCCCGGCGCACTCAGTGAATTCGCGGCTCACGGCATAGTCGATCTTGACAGCATAATCGAGAAGTGGCACGGAGAGGTCGAGCTCCCCGAAAGGATGAAGATGGACCTCACCAAATCACTCTTCGTAGATCAGGCCACTACACGGTACAGTCAGTTGATCTCGGCGCTGTTCGTTTATTTCCCCTATGGAGACGTGCACATTCCCGAAGGTAGTTTCGTGCAGGTTCACACTCCTATAACGAACCAGGCCTTCCACGGCACCTGCTGGGCCTTCGCCACGGTTGCCTCTTTCGAGAGCGGCCTGCTGGTGCAGAAAGACGGTCTTGCCGGAGAAGAGATCACCGAGCCCTGGAAGTTGCAGCACGATACCTACGATCTCTCGGAGCAATTCGCCTCTTTCCACAACATAGACTGGGACATCTATTTAGAATCGATCTACGATCCTTTGCAGTCGGATGTAATAATCCAGGACGACAGCAGCGATGCCGGTGGAAACGCGATCTTCTCGACCTACAACAGCGTAAGGTACGGGCTCCCGCTGGAAAGCGATTTCCCCTACAGCATGTTCGATTTCAACCCCTGGATACTCTGGAATCCAGTCAACAACAACTGGGAAGAGAACATAGTCAAGAGCACCAAGACCGTGCAGGTTTACTACGGTGATGAACTCAGCTGGCTGGGCTATCCGTACGAATTTTACAACGGCGCCATCAAAGAGGCGATGATCAAGTTCGGATCGCTCGCCGTCTCTTTCAGAGTGCCGGCAGATTTCGACTACTACACCGAAGGCGTTTACATTCCGACCTCCACGACTATAACAGGCGGTCACGCCGTAACTCTGGTCGGCTGGCTCGACATGGCCGGACTCAAGGCGGCCTTCCCCGATCTTATCGGTCCGGAAGCGACTTCGATCACCGTCAACGATCCCTTCTCCGGTCTTACCTGGGAAGCGACCGAGTTCTGGATAATCAAGAACAGCTGGGGCGACTGGGGCTGGAACGGTTACTACGTGGTACCGGCCGTCTCTAAGCAGCTCTACGAGTTCTCTGCCAACAACGGTTTTGGTATCAGTCCGTGGATGATCGAATACAACGCCATGTACGTTCCGATATTCGAGGAAACCTACGCGATGGAAGACGTCGATTTCAACGGCGACGGAGTGGTGGACGAGAAGGATTTCGATATCCTCGTCAATCACATGTACACCGAAAGCATCGTTCACGATATCTCAATCCCCAAAGATTACTGGGTCGATCACGAAGATATCAGCAGATTCTTACTCATCTGGAACAGTATAATCGACTAAAACAGGACAGCATTTCAAAAGCGGACCTCAGGGTCCGCTTTTTTTGTCGAAATCGACTATCGGCCGACATCAATCAAGGGCAGGTTTTGGATTTCCGCGCAAGATCCGCTCGGCTTTAAAGGGCAAACTCGTTACTTTCCGGCGCCATGATAAAGCAGCCCGTTAGTGTAGAATTGAAACAACTTAATCAAAAAGGGGGACCATGAATGAGACGTCTTGCATCTCTGCTGCTCGTGGTTTTTCTCATCTTTCTGCTGAGTTCATGTTTCAAGCAATTGAATGTATCGGTAGAGTTCGAAAATCTCCAGACCGAATACGCGACGAAGAACGTAACGGTTTCCTGGAAGCCTACCGGTGGAGTCGATCATCTTTACCTATATTCGATCGACGGAGACGGTTATGTTGAAACTTCCGAAACTGAGTTAGAACTCACCAATCTTGAAGAGGGACAGCATACGGTCGAAGTGAAAATCGCCGGTTCGACGCGCATTCCCGACAAGTTCACCTTCATAGTGGACACTGAAGGTCCCCTCGTAAGGTTTATGGGATCGGACAGGTATAGCTACGGCCTGTTTTCCGAAGACTTCACGCCCTTCGGCAGGTATGTTTTCCTGAAGTGGGAGTTCTCCGAGGAAATATCTAAGGTCGAGTTCAGGTTCGTGGACACGAATTCCGAAGAATTTCAGTATATCACCGACTGGCTCGAATGGAACCCCGCCAGCACTTCCATGCTCATAAGCGACGAAGGGCTGACGGCGAACCTGAAGGAAGGAAATACCGTTCTGGATGTCTTCGAAGTCGGGAAGATATACAGGATGTACATAAGGGCCTACGACAAACTCGGGAACACTCGCTACAGCGATCAGTACAGACCCTTCGTGGTCTTCAGGCTCGACGAAAGATACGTCGATGAAGACAAACCCCTGGTCTATCTGGAGCCGGGACAGATTTTGCCGGCCGAGGGAGAGAACCGAGGTTTGATAGAAGTGGCCATAGTGGCTTCCAACGTTGCAAAATATGTGGAAAGCGTAAAGGAATACTTCGCACCCGACAACACGCGCAACGGAGAGCTCATGTACCTCCAGTTCTCCGTAGTCCACGATGAAGGACTCGTATTTGAAGAGGCCTTCTTCCCGCAGTTCATAGAAAACAAGACCAGTTTCGACGGGGTCATTCCCTCGAACAGGGAAGCCGTCGTCGTAAGAGGTTTCATCGACGAAGCACCGTTAATCCCCGCCGTATCGGACATCGTCGCGATCCTGAGATTCAGTTTCCCTCAAGAGCTGAGCGGAGAGAGCGTGAGCTTCAAGATCGGCTCGCGCCCCAAGGACGCTCTCTCGGGACCTATGTATTTTATAAGGGACGAGGCGAACAGGGTCATAGACGGCATAACCGTGGACAACCAGTTTGTAGAAGTCTCGCTGCCGGAACTCGTGGCGGCCGGTATGTGAGGGGATAACGATGAGGAAAACACTAATTATTCTAGCGCTGGTTCTACTGGCCTGTGCATCTTTCGCGGGTACTCTTCTCGAGACCGCTGCCGTGAGATCGGCCGAGGTAGAGCGGGCCATAAGCGAACTCGGTTTGCCCTGGAGGGCAGGGGTTCCCGCTATTCTCAAGGAGTACGCCGCCAACGGAGTATCCGATCTGGACAGCCTGATAGACAAATGGAACGGAACGCTCGAGTTGCTCGAGCCGATCGGAGCGCCTGACGCCCAGGACTTCGAGGTGCAGGCCACTACACGCTACAACCAGCTGTTGTCGGCGATGGTCAATTACGACTACTGCGGCGACCTCTTCGTTCCCGAAGGGGGTTTCATTCAGGTACATCCCGCCGTCAGGAATCAGGGAGCCCACGGAACATGCTGGGCCTTCGCGACCGTCGCTTCTTTCGAGAGCGCGCTTCTGGTGCAGGAGGATAGACTCCCCGGCGGCTGGAGTTACGCCCCATGGGAATACCAGTACGATCTCTACAACCTCTCCGAACAGTTCCTGGCCTTCCATAACGTAGATGACGATATCTATATAAATTCCTTAAGAGATCCTCTCCAGTCAGATGTGATAATACAGGATTCTAACGAAGACACTGGAGGTTGGCCGATATTCTCGACCTACAACTGCGTCAGATACGGGCTCCCTCTGGATAGCGACTTCCCGTATATCAAGTACGACAGGAAAAACTGGATAGTCTGGAATCCGACAAACAACTACTGGGAGGATAACATAATCAGAAGCACCAAAACTATCAGAATTTACGGCGGCAGCACGTTGATGAGCTTCCTTCCGTACGATGAATACGTGATGGCGATCAAAGAGCTCCTGGTAAACTACGGCGCCCTCATCACCTCCTTCGAAGTTCCCGTAGACTTCTCTTATTACAAAGAGGGAGTTTACGTACCCTCTACCGCGACAATCAGGGGTGGCCACGCCGTCACGCTGGTCGGATGGCTCGACATGGATGGGCTCAAGGCCGCCTTCCCCGATCTTATCAACCCCCAGGCAACGTCGATCACGATCGAAGATCCTTTCATCGAGGAGCAGCTCTTTGATCTGGACGAATACAAGTGGGAGGCCACCGAGTTCTGGGTAATCAAGAACAGCTGGAGCGAAGACTGGGGCTGGAAAGGTTACTACGTTGTTCCTATGATTTCCGAGGAACTGTACAACTTCCTCATCGAAGAGTTTTACGCCCTTCCAAAATGGATGATCGAGTGCGACGATATGTACGTCCCGCTCTTCGAAGAAAGCTACGAAACGAGTGAAGATATAGACTTCAACGGAGACGGCATCGTTGATAGGGCCGACTTCGAGCTCCTTCTGGCAAACATGTTCACCACCAGCGAGAAGTACGACATCTCCATTCCCAAAGACGGCCGGGTCGATCAGGAAGATGCCTCGCGCTTCTTTGTGATCTTCAACTCCATGCTCGACTGATATTCCACAAAAAGCAGGGCTTTGAGCCCTGCTTTTTTTCGATTCGATCAGAAGGCGCTGAAGAGGGGGGAGTGCCCATCGGCGATGATCCCGATTCCTTCACTCATCAGGACTTTGAAAGCGATCCTCCTGCCCGGATCGTTGTCGTACTCTACGTAGCCGGCCATCATGACGTCCTTCCCTTCAAAAAATCCCTCCATCCCACCGTACGGCACGACCGAATAACTGTAATGGCCAGGAGAGGCCAAATCCGGGAGCGTAAAAGCTCCTCCGTCATAGGATACAGTAGAAGAAAACTCCTCGCCGGTGAAGGCGTTGATCGCGGTCACGATGAACTGCAGGAGTGTTATCTCCGGATCGACTATCTCCGTGCCTTCCTGGAAGAGCGAAATCTTTTCTATCACCAATTTCGGACTTGAAGAAAACTCGACTACATCGGCCCAGACGTAGTTTATCGGGTTGTGGGTGACTTCGTAACTCTCCCACTTCTTGCCTTCCTGCTCCTGCACTCTTCCAGAGAAATAGAGCAGAGAGCTGGGATCGAAGAGGTCTCCGCTTCCGAAATAGACGTCGTACATCCCCACATCTATGTCAAAAGCCGCCGCTCCGGCCAGTTCGAGATCGCCTATGCTCTTGATGTATATCGGTGGAAGGTTCAGGTCATGGGGTATCATCGAGACGTAAACGCCCGGTATCCCCATCGGGTATTCTCCCTCCAGTTCCTCATCGTAATATGTCCTCTTCGTCTGAAGCCAGAAGACGGCGTTTCCTCCGGTGCCGAGGGCATCGGGATCGAGCGAGAGCGATTTCTCTACGTTCAGCCTTCCGTAACCGCTGTCGTTATCCTTTCCAGGAGCCATTATATCGTCGGCTCCGAGTTCGATAAGTTTCCTGTACTGGTAAACTGTCAGTCCCATATCCTTGTACTTCTGCTGGAGAATGGCGATCGCACCCGAGACGTGCGGGCAGGCCATCGACGTCCCGCCGCCGTAAGCGTAGGGGAGTCCCGGATAGCTGTAATACTCCTCGGCCCAGAGCGGAATGGTCGAAAGGATCGTAGAATCACCTGGAGCGGCCACCGAGAGTTTGACGCTCCGGTTCGAAGAATAAGCTATCCCGTCGATGGCCGACGATGAGGCCACCATAACCACTCCCGGATAAACCGAAGGGTTGCGGACCTCGTTGACGTGATCGTTTCCGGCCGAGTTCACGAAGACCACCCCGGCCCGCGAAGCGTAACTTATCGCTTCGTAAAGTAAGGTCGAAAACCCCTTGCCGTCCCAGGAGTTCGAAAGTACCGTGGCCCCGTTATCGACGGCATAGACTATGCCGGCCGCGACGAATTCGTCGCCTATAAATTCGGGCTGGAAGATCGGTATATCCATCAACTTGGCTCCGGGCGCCACACCGGTGACACCGCTGCCGCTTTTTCTGGCCGCGATGATACCGGCGACGTGCGTAGCATGAAAACCGAAAGAGTAATCTATCTCCGGATCTATTATTGAACCCTTCAACGGGTCGTATCTGCTGACGATCTGGCCCTGAAGATCTGGGTGGGTAGAGTCGATGCCAGTATCGAGGATGGCGACGATTATACCTGTCCCATCGTATCCGGCATCCCAGACCTGTGGAGCGCGAATCTTCCTGATTCCCCAGAGGAACTGCTCGAAATTCGGGATCTCACCCGGAGCGGTCGGGACTGTCTGACCGGCCACACCGACCACTTCATCCAGCGAAGGCGCTATAAGTTCCATCTCGTAGTTGGGCTCTATATATCTCACCGCTCTCAATAGTTCGGGTTTCGATTCGAAGAGACCTTTCATTTGCTCCAGGGCATCCTCGAAAGTGGAATCGAAGCGCAGACCGACAGCCTTCAACACCTTTATATCGACCGTGACCTCCGCCCCGAGCAACCTGCAGATCTCTTCGACCACACCGTAATCGGAATACCCCAGAATGAGCCGGCCTTCAAGATGAGGTGCGCTCTGAAATTCTCTCCAGACGGTCTCGACATCTGCGATTATGGAATCCCCCGAAGGAAATTTAACACAGGAGGTGAATATTGAAACCAGCACAGCGACGACCACAAACAACTTGATTCTTTTCATTTTCATTTACACCACCCCCTTCAGTTGTCCTGCCAGGTCGTGAAACGGTTTAGATAATCGGCGTGATTGACGCGTAGATCCACAACATCGCTCTTGTCGATCGTCACAGAATAGACCATAGAATCCGGCGAACCGTTTCCGTCGCTGTCGTCGCCAGTATAACAGGCGTAAGCGTAGTCGAGGCCCCATTCATAGGTCTTGAAGGCTTCCAGACGGTCGAATGGGAACATCTCCATCTCCGTGTTCAACAGGAAAAACCAGTCCATGCCCCTGCCAGACCAGGAGGGATCGAGAAACTTCACCGATACCTGTCGGGGTCCTTCTGTAACGAAATCGAACCTCTCTAAATCCTGGTTAAGCGGGAAGATCAGCTGAGGACCACTCTGAACGGTGTCCCATATCATGCATGTGTAATGGTAAACGATCTCGTTTTCGTTCAGCAACCCCCCGTCAAGTACCGGCACCTTATTGTGATCTTTCTTATCTACAGGCGCCCAGCGCAAGACCGGCCGTCTCGAAACTCCCGTAGAGTTGTTCAACGGGGATATAAGCTTAACCTTGAAGATATCCAGCGGCACGAGCGACACCACGTTGCTGTCCTCCGACTCGCTCCCGTCAAGGTAGAGTGACCTCACTTTGTAGTAGTATCTCTTACCGGCCTCAATACCTATCCCGGAGTCAAAGAAATCTGGAGATTTCCTGAAGGCGACCTTTCTGTAAGTCACACCGTCAACGGAATGGTAGATGTTGTAACCCGCGAGGCCCACGTCATCTTGCGGTCTTTTCCAGGACAGTTTTATATAGATGTTTGTCTCTTCTTTCGAGATGGCCTCTCCATACTCCGCTTCATCTGGGGTGGGAGTCTCTTCAACGGTCTCTTCAGAAAGCGAACAGTACTCGAATCTCGTGTCGGAGGTAATGGAAAGCACAGAAAGGCCGGAGGGCGCAAATTTCTCGACCTGTGTGGTCTCACCATCGGCGAAATTTAGATAGATCACCTGGTCGAGCCTGGCTCTGTTGAAATCATAAACCACTACATGAATGGGCACTTCACCGGAATAGCCGTTCGAGGTGACGGTAAAAGTCATTTCCGACCTGTTTGCCGACATAAAATCGTATCCCATCTCCCAGGGTACGTACCCTACTCCTACATAGAGGCGGAACCAGGATTCATACTCCAGATCCGAGTCCAGTTTTACCTTGAAAAACGATAGACCGGTCGGATCCGTCGCCTCTCCCGTAACGCCAGATAGAACTATATCCAGATTGGGAAAACGCGAACTTTCGGGATCGACCATCGCCCTGCGGATGGCCATATCGGCCATTACCGGTCCGGTATCGATCTGCTCAGACAGAGAATGAAGCGGCACCTTCAACCCCTTCATGGCGCTTGTGGCCATGTCCTCTTTGCTGGCAACGATCGTGACCGTCCTCTCGTCTGCGTTCTCTTCTTCCAGATGCCACACTAGCTCTATAAACGCTTGACCTGACTCATTAGTCACACCCTCTCCTATAAGCTCGCCGCTCTCACCATCAAAGACCTCGACGGCCACGCCGGCTGCCACCGGACCCGTCACGTACTCCACGAAACTCACGAGCAACGTGTTGCCGTAAGTGAAAGACTCGTCGGGTATTGAAGGCTTCACACAGGAAGTCAAAACCAGCAGCACTAATATAGCCGTCAACAGAAACGCTTTACCTGTCCTCATCACAAAACCTCCACTACTGGAAATCTCTCGATCCTCTCAATTATACGATCACAAATCCGAAATACTTAATCTAGAGACTAATATATATGACATAACAGCAGAATCTTTACTTGCTGGAGAACCTCAAGGGCTCGTTAGCCGTTTGTTTTTTAGGGTTATGTTCCAAGCGAACATCAAATTGACTTCGGAGTATTCACGAATCAATATATCTCTCATCCCTGTTATACTGAACTGGAGGGGGTGTCTTTGTGAGAGTTAAGAGTTTTGCGATAGCGGCATTTTTGTTTTTTGTTGCTCTGGCCTTCTGTCAGACAGCCAGTCCTCAGTTCGTCGCAATCGAGAGAGCCGTCTCGTTCGAGAATGACGGTCAAACGCTGTGCGGGATTCTCACTTTGCCGGAGACCGGCGACAGGCCCTTTCCGGTGGTGCTCCTGCTCCACGGTTTCCTCGGTCACATGAACGACCTCGAGGTGGGGGGAACGGGCGGTTCGATGTACGAAATGACCGCCGAACATTTGGCCGGGGCCGGGCTCGCTTCTCTCAGGTTCGATTTCAGGGGTTCGGGTATAAGCGAGGGAAGCTGGGAAGAGACGACTTTCTCCGGTCAGATAAGCGATACGATCGCCGCGATTTCCTTTCTTGAGAGCCTTCCGGAGATCGATAAGCGAAAGATCGCCGTTCTGGGCCTCAGTCAGGGCGGTCTGGTTGCGGCCTGTGTTGCGGCAAGGGACGTTCGGGTGAGGAGTGTCGTTCTCTGGTCGGCCGTTGCTATTCCCGTTTACACATATTCGGCCTTGCTGGGCGCCGATGCGGTGGGCTCGTCGATAAAAGCCGCGCCGGGTGAGCCGATCCTGGCCAGTATCTCGTGGGGAGGGACGACGGTGTTGAAAAAGGAGTTCTTCGACGAGCTTTTTACCGTAGACCCGGTAGCCGAGGTGGCACGCTACGACGGCCCGTTGATGGTGGTCTCGGGTCTCACCGACGCCATAGTCTTTCCTCAGCCGCAATCGGGAAGGATATTCATCGATTACCACGAAGGACCGGAGAGGCTGTTCCTTCAAAACTCCGGGCATATCTACGATCTGTTCGAGGGTAAAGACCATCTCGAAGAGGTTATAGACGAAAGTATTAAGTGGCTACTGGAGACCTTATAAAAATGGGGGATCTTATAAATATTATAAGATCCCCGTATAGCGTTATGAGTCGCTACGCCTTCTTTTTCAAGGGGATGTATATATCGAACTGGGAGCTTTCTTCACCGGTGAACCTGTCGTCGTAGAGTTCGAACTCGTTCAATCCGATGGGTTCATACTCCGAGTTCTGGAACCAGTTCCCGTAGATGTACTCATAGGTCTCCTGCAGGGTGTCGAGCCTGCCCTTATGGGTGAACACGGCGTAAGTGGCTTCCGGTATTTCGGCTCCCACCATTCCCTCGGGTATGTTGTCAAGGTCCGAGACGGCCACTGAGGCGATATAGTCGAACTTACCGTCCACGAAGTCCTCCTCTCCGGTACACATCAGGCCGTAGCTTTCCATAACCGGTAGGGCGTTCCTGATTTCTCCTATCCTTTTCATGAATTCCTGCCAGAGCTTTGGGCAGTTGTTCTTGGGATCGTTTCCGTAGTACTTCAGCCCCACAACTTTGAAGGCCTTTCGTTTTACGATTTTCGGTTCCACGTTTACCCCTCCCATCGGTCTTTCGATCTTTTTCTTTGTGAGCCGTTTCTTCTGAGTGAGTGTGAAATGCAGTCCCAGGCGCCTGTATTTACCGGGTGTGACGTAGTATCTGCTCTTGAAAGCTCTCGTGAAGGATTCCTGCGAATCGTAACCGCACCGGAGGGCGATCTCCAGTATCGACATCGATGTACCGGCCAGTCTTTCGGCCGCCTCGCTCAATCTTCTTCCCTTTATGTACCGGCCTATCGTCTCACCGACGGTGTAGTAGAAGATGCGTTGAAGATGGACCGGTGAATAGAAGATCTCAGAGCAGAGATCTTCCAGGGTTATCGATCGGAAAAGGTTCTCCTCAATATAGTCGATTACCGAGTTCACGCAGTCGATGTAGTCTTCTCTCATGGTAGATTCCTTTAGCGTCCTCAACCCTTCCCACCTCCACAGCCATGGCAGAAATAATTATACGGGGAAAGTCTGAGGGTTTTTTGATCGAAAGTATCACGATGGAAGTCAACTGTAAATTGCCTGCCGTGCTTGGGGTCTCCGGTTAAAGGCTCTCACCGACGACGATCCCGGCAAAAGTCTGCCGGAAAAGTTCGAAGAGATCAATAGACCACGATTCTCTCGATGACCCTGGCCGATTCGACGGTATTTCTCATTTCCTTCGATCTCTATCTCCAATCCCTGATCTGGGCCTTTTTGTTCACTTTAACCTTCTCCATGATTTTTACGACGTCCTCGCGCCGGCACAGCTCGGTGCCCGGTGTCATGACCGTTGCGGCGCTGGCCGCTCCCGCCATTTTGAGGGCCGTTTCCACGGTGCCGCCCATCTCCCTGTACATGCAGTAAGCCCCGAGGAAGGAATCTCCCGCGCCGACCGCGCTTTTGACGGGTACTACCGGCACTTCGACTCTGTAGATTCTCCCCTCGATCATGGCCATAGCCCCTTCCTTTCCCATGGTGAGGAGAACTTCGGGTATGGAGTATCTCTCCGAAACCTCTCTCAAAGCCTCTTCGTAATCGCCTCCACTTTCCCTTCCCAGCAGCCTGTCGAGTTCGTGAGTGTTCGGCTTTATACCTGTTGGCGAGGCTTTGACGCCTTCGGCCAGAGGCTCTTTGTCGGAATCTATGTAGACTTTGATCTTTCTCCCGGTCATCCTCTCGCAGAGAACCCTGTAAATATCCTTGCCGATACCCCCGGGAACGCTGCCGCACATGAGCAGAGTGTCGCCCTCTCTTAGAAGTATGTCGAGGGTCTTGTGGAGTTTGTCTATCTCTCTTTCGCTCAGACCCGGTCCAGGAAGGCTTAATCTGTACTGCCCGCCGTCGCTTTCGATAAGTATGTTCATTCTGGTTTCGCCGTCGGTCCTGACCGAGGCGTAAACGACGCCTTCGTCGTTGAGCATCTCCTCGATCTCGTCGCCTATGCGCCCCCCTAGAAAGGCGATAGCCACCGAGTGGCCGCCCAGCTCGTTTATGACCCGGGAGACATCGACACCTTTGCCGGCAGGGTAATCTTTGATTTTATCGACCCTGACGGTATCGTCGGCGACCAGTTTGCCCGTGTAGAGATATCTGTCCAGAGCCGGGTTCAAAGTCAGTGTGAAAATCATCTTGCTTGCGCCACCTTTCCTCTATATTCTTTCGGTGTAGTCGTTCAATAGACCGAGTGCCACTATCACGGCCGTTTCCACCCTCAGTGTTCTCCTGCCCAGCGAGACTTTCGTGCTGGCGGCGGAGATCCCCGATATCTCTTCTTCTGTGAAACCGCCCTCGGGGCCGACGATCAGTCTTATCTTTCTTCTGGCGCCGAGCTCTTTCGAGAGTTCGCGGAGCGGCTTGCCCTGAAAGTCCAGGAGCAGATTGTGAGCTCCCGACAGATCGAGATTTCTTTGCAGCTCCACCGCCGGCAGGTATGGGTTCACGCTCTGCTTGGCGGCTTCTCTCACGACGGCCGTGTATCTGGAGAGTTTTTCACCATCCAGAAGCGCCACCGAGCGCCGGCTCTGGAAGAGTTCTATGCGATCTACCCCGAGTTCGGTCGCCTTCTCCAGTAAAATGCGAAGCCGCGGCCACTTCGTTGCGGCCACGGCTATTATTATCGTTCTGCCATCTCTTTCCACGAATTCCTTTTCGATTACCGTGCCGGTGGCTTCGTGCTTTTGGACTTCCTCCAGCACGAATTTGTAGATGCCGCCATTGCCGTCCGTCCCTGTGAGTCTATCTCCCTTTTTCGCCCGTACCACTCTCAGGTGATTGGCTTCGATACCGTCGAGCCTTACGGTATCGCCCGAGACTTCCACGAAGAAGGCGTTGGGCAAGCTATCCGATTACCTCCTGGCCCATGTAGGGAACGAGAACTTCGGGCACGTCTATCCTGCCGTCTTCTCTCTGGTAGTTTTCGATTATCGCCACGAGCGTTCTTCCCACGGCCAGTCCGGAGCCGTTGAGACAGTGAACGAACTTGAGTTTGTTATCGATGTCCCTGAACCTTATGTTGGCCCTCCTCGCCTGGAAGTCTTCGACGTTCGAGCACGAGGAGATCTCCCTATAGGTGTTGTAGGAAGGCAGCCAGACCTCGAGGTCGTAGGTTTTGGCCGAGGCGAACCCTATGTCTCCGGTGCAGAGCGCCACCACTCTGTAAGGCAGCTTCAATTTGCGCAACACGTCTTCGGCGTCGGCCGTGAGTTGTTCGAGAGCATCGTAGGAGAAGTCGGGATGGGTAAACCAGACGAGCTCCACCTTGTCGAACTGGTGGACCCTTATCATGCCGCGAACGTCCTTGCCGTAAGACCCGGCTTCTCTCCTGAAGCAGGCGCTGTAGGCCGTGTATTTTCTGGGAAGCTCACCGTCTATTATCTCCTCGCCGTGCTGTGCGACCAGCGGTACCTCGGCGGTCGGTATCATGAACATATCGTCCGGCTCTATTCTGTAAGCTTCCTCTTCGAATTTCGGGAGCTGCCCGGTCGCCAGCATCGTCTCTCTCTTGACCATGAAGGGGAGGGCAACCTCTTCGTACCCCTTGCTGTGGTGCAGGTCGAGCATGAAGTTCATTATTGCCCTTTCCAGGCGTGCCAGATCCTTTCTCAGTATAACGAAGCGCGCCCCGGAGAGTTTCGCGGCCCGCTCGAAGTCTATCAGCCCTGTCTCCGGGCCAAAGTCCCAGTGCGGTTTGACTTCGAAGGCCGGTTTCCCCGGTTCACCCCAGGTCCTCACCACAACGTTGTCGCTTTCGCTCCTGCCGACAGGGGTTTTCTCCGATGGGATGTTCGGCAGATACAGCATCTTCTGGCGCAGCTCTTCTTCTATCTGGGAGGTTCTAACGTCCAGTTCCTTGACTTCGGAGGAGATTTCCTTCGCTCTATCCATGAGAGACTGCGCTCTGGAATTGTCTTTGCTGGCCTTGGCGCGGGCTATCTCGGAAGAGATGCTGTTTCTTTCGGCCTTCTTCTGCTCGACTATCTGGAGCGCTTCTCTTCTCTGCGCATCGAGCTGAAGTATCTCTTCAAGTAGCTCCTGTCCCATCTGTCGATTTTCTAGAGCCTTTCTTACCAGTTCAGGATTTTCACGGATCAGCCTGATATCTACCATAATTCTCCTCCTGCACCTCGCTAGAATACGAGTTCTATCTCGACGTTCAATCCTTTGAAGGAATCGTCTTCCGTATTGTACAACAATTCGGAGGCCCAGATCTTCCTGCTGTTTTTCTCGTCGTTCACGAAAACATTACCCTTCAGGTTGAGCATTCCCGTGTCTCCGTGGTATTCGAAGTAGAGCGTATCGACTTTGAGATCGCCCTTGTAGTCTATGAATATTAGTTCCGGAGTCGCGTCTTCCGTCTCCTTGGCGAAACCTTCGTAATACTCGTTTTTCTGGTCGAACTTGAGGATATCCGTTTTATATATGTAGATATCCTTTTCGCCTTCTTCCTTGGAATAGATCGTCGCAACGGGTACGTCCTTCATCAGGCCGGTCGAATTGTCCAGGTTGTAGTCGAGCGACAGCGCAGTTGCCTCGCCGGTCTGGAAGATAACGAACGTTTCGCCCCCGGTTATGAACGACTGCCAGTCGGTCGCGCCCTTAGTGACTGTTGCCAGGGGCGTCTCGACGTAGATGTCGCCGTCCTTGTTTATCATGACGTTTCCCAAAAACGTGAAGACTTCCTGTCTTTCCGTCGCGAGAAGCTCGTCGGCCTTTATGCGCACTGTTGACTGAGCTATGAGAATCACTGCAAACACGAGCGCAACAATCAAAAAGATTGGTAGTTTTCTTCTCATCTTTACCTCCGGTAAACGGTTATTCTGCCGTTTTTTTACTGTCCATAACTTCGAGAAGAAGGGAGACTATTTGCTCGAGGGATACAACCTGTTCGGTACTTATCTCTGTCATCACGGAACGAAGATATTCCACTCTTCTGTCGATAACCTTTTCGATGAGGGATTTTCCCGAACTGGAAATACCAATAATGAAGGATCTTCGATCTCTTTCAGAGCGTCTTCTTTCGATGAAGCCGGCATCTATGAGTCTTTTCACGAGGCCGGTAGTGGTACTCTTGGTTATCCCCAGGTTGCGACTTATATCGCTCATCCTCTTTTCGCCCTGAAAGAAAAGCGTCTGGAGAACATCGAATTGTGCGGGAGTTATCGGAAAGTCCCTCAAAACCTTTCGACCTTCCCTTCTTATCCTCGTAGAAATGATTCGCAGATTCTTCTCCAGAGTTGCTGCGTCCTCTTTTCTGACCTCACCTCGGGACATCTCCACACCTCCATACTCCCAAGCGTTGGTTTGGAATCGATACCTTACTGATAAGTTATTATAACACTTTCGGCCTGCTACATTATGACTGAGAGGGGGATAGAAACCGTTCAAAGGAACCGTGGTGGATGGTGTGTTGTAGGTGAGGGAGAGATGCCGGATCGGGGTCCGGCATGATGGGAAGAAAGAAGGACTGCCATCCAGAGTTCGCGTCTCGCCCTCTCTTATCTCTCTTCCTCTCTCTTTCTCTCTCCTCTTCTCGCTCTTTCCAAGGACGGGTCCACGCTCCGGGACGACTGACGAAGGACGGCTCTTCCCGCTCTTCCCACCCCTGTTATCGACGGTAAAATCCGGTTCGTGAAGGCAATCGAAGTCTGATGTATAATCGCCTTATGAGATCTTCAGAAGACTATGAAGCGCTTGAACGTTTTGATTCGACATTCATAGAGAGGTTTGGAACCGTCGCCGGGCTGGATGAGGCCGGCAGGGGTCCGCTGGCCGGTCCAGTGGTTGCCGCCGCGGTGATATTGCGCGGTCCGGTGAGGGGAGTCAACGATTCCAAGCTTCTTTCCGCGAAGGACAGGGAATCGCTTTACGGGGAGATAGCTGATCGCGCATATGTTGGGATCGGTCTCTCGACACCGGAGGAGATAGATCTTCTGAACATTCTTAACGCCACGAAACTGGCCATGAACCGTGCTCTTGACGGACTTAGCGTGAGGCCCTCTTACGTGATTATCGACGGGAAATACCTGAATTTGAAGATAAGGGGAAGGTGCATCGTGGGGGGCGACAGGTTGAGCGCCTCGATCGCCAGCGCGTCGGTGATGGCTAAAGTTTTCAGGGACAGACTGATGAACGATCTGGGGAACCTCTTTCCCGAGTACGGTTATGAACGGCACAAAGGATACGGAACCGAGAAACACCTGAAGGCCATCACAGTTTACGGCTCAAGTATGTGGCATAGATTGACGTACAAACCGGTAAGGGAAAGTGCAAGACCGGAAATGGTTTCGAGATGGTTGAGAGATAGCGCCGTGAACGAAGACCGGCTGTTCAGGGCTGGATTGCTTACTCCGGAGGTACTGAAGTGAATAATGGAGAATTGAAGGAAAACTGGTTGAAATTGATAGAGACGATGAAGAGGCTCCGTTCACCGGGAGGCTGTGAGTGGGATATAGCCCAGTCTCACGAAAGCCTAAAACCGTACATGATAGAAGAGGCTTACGAAGTTCTGGAAGCGATCGACAGGCGGGATGATGCCGAACTGGTCGAAGAGCTCGGAGATGTCATGTTACAGGTGATCTTTCACGCGCAGGTGGCGGCCGAAAGGGATGCTTTCGATATAAACGATGTGATAAAGGTTCTGACCGACAAGCTCGTGAGAAGACATCCACACGTCTTCTCTAGCTCCCCCGGTTACTCCTACCGCCAGTGGGAGAAGATCAAAGCGTCTGAAAAGGGTGAAGCGCCGGGACAGAAATCTTCGATCGGAAAGATCAACAGGGCTCTTCCGGCGCTCAGCCTCGCGCGTCGGGTACAGGAGAACGCCTCGGCCGTTGGGTTTGACTGGACCAAGATAGACGGTCCACGGGAAAAGCTCGACGAAGAGATAGAGGAAGTCGATCAAGCCGTGAAGTCTGGCGACAAGAAAAAGATAGAGGAAGAGATCGGAGATCTGCTCTTCACGGTCGTTAACTTCTCCCGCTTTCTCGATGTGGATCCCGAATCGGCCTTGAGAAAATCTACCGAAAAATTCGTGAACCGTTTCAATGAGATGGAGAGTCATATTGAGAAGTACGGTTTAGAAATAGAAGGCATGACCATAGATGAGCTGAATCATCTGTGGGAAAAAGCGAAGGAGGGTACAAATTGAAGAGGCTGCTTATCGCTGTCCTGTTTATACTTTCTGCTGTTATCCCCGTTCTTGCGCAGACCGAGAATGCTTCCGACGATACCGTGGCTGCCACGGTTAACGGTGAAATCATTTATATGGATACCTTTCTTTCAAAGGTTCTGCCGAGTTATACGGAGATCTCGAAGCGTATAGAAGAAGTCGATCCGGTCTTTTCCGATCTACTTCTCAACACTCAGGCCGGTCAGAATTTGCTGGCAGAATACGAGAAGAGATCTCTCGAGACTCTGATCGAAGAGACGCTGGTGATGCAATACGCTCAGTCGGTTGGAATCGAGATAGATATTAAGGCAATAAGGGAAACGGTCAACAAATCCATCATGGATACGCTCACAGAGCTGAATATAGCAAAATCCGACGCTGATCTTTTCTATATACTCAAGGGCTACATAGACGGTCTTGCGTCCTACGAGTCGAAGGTCGTCAGAGATCTGGCCTACAGAGAAGTCCTGAACACCCTTTATCTAGCCGTTACGGAAAACGCGACATTGAGCGAGGATGAAGTCATTCAGTACTACCAGGCCAATTCCTCCAGATACGCGGTGGAGGAAGAGAAAGTTACCATTAAACTCCTCCTGTTCGATTCCTTCTCGGAAGCTTATTCCGTCTGGAAAGTAGCTTCCAGGGATTCTAATCCGGCCGCGGTACTGGACACCTTCCCCGACGTTCAGAGTAAGAGTTATACAAGGCAGGAGATCGAAAGCGTCAACCCCGAGCTTGTGAGATCGCTATTCAAAACCACCAAGGGTGAGTTACTTCCTTCGGTTGTGACGATGGACAACAGATACGCGGTTATCTACCTGGTTTCCTATACACCGGCCGGCACCAAAAGTGTGGATGAAATGCGCAGTGAGATAGAAGAAACCCTTATCAACGAGAAGAGGGACCTTCTCTGGAAGAGCTGGAGAGAAAAAGAATTCGAACCGTTCAAGCAGAATTCAACAATTACGAGATATTACGATAACAGCGAAGGAGAACAGTCTTGAAAATAACTAAAGAGAAAGTGATGGAGGCCCTGGGTCAGGTTTACGACCTGGAGATAGGTTTCGATATCGTCTCGCTCGGCCTCATATACGGAGTGGAAGTAGAAGACAGCAACGTGAAGGTGAAGATGACAATGACCACACCCATGTGCCCTCTGGCAGGCTTGATGCTTGAAGACGCCAGGAGAAAGGTCAGTGAGATCGAAGGAATAAATGACGTGAAGATGGAACTAACTTTCGACCCACCCTGGACTCCCGAGATGGCTAGCGATGATGTGAGGAAGATTCTGGGGCTTTGAAAGCGAAAGAACTTCTAAAAAACTGCATAGAGAGACTCGACAGAGCGGGGATCGACTGTTCCCGCTCTGTTGTTCGTCTCCTCTTCAAAGAACTCCTCTATTTAAGCGACAGCGAAATTATCCTCGGAACGGTGGAGGTACCCCACCGATTGTGCCTTTCTATGAACGGCGCGATAGAAAGGTTAATCGAAGGGGAGCCTCTGGACTATGTTGTTGGCCGGCGGAATTTTCTCGGTGTCTGGTTGAAGTTGAATAATTCGGTCCTCATACCCAGACCGGAGACCGAGGAGCTGGTGCAGATGGTTATCGACAGAGAGAGAGATTCGACCGTCTTCGCCGATGTGGCCACCGGAAGCGGCGCCATAGCCTGCGCGCTGGCCAGCCATCTTTCTCACTCTCGCGTTTTTGCCAGCGATCTGTCTCTGGCTGCGCTGGAAGTTGCCATGGAAAACGCCGCCAAAAACGGTCTGAGCAATATACGCTTCTACCACGGGGACAATCTGGCCGCCCTGGAAGACTTCCTGGAAGAGATAGAGGTAATAGTGTCCAATCCGCCCTATATAAAGACTTCCATGCTGAAATCGCTCGACAGGAAAGTGGCGGGATACGAACCCCTCCTGGCGCTCGACGGTGGCAGCGACGGGCTTGATTTTTACCGTGAGTTTTTCAAACATCTCCCTGAAGGGAAGCGGGTCTATCTGGAGATCGCTGAGTACAGCGTGAAGGGATTGTCCGAGCTGGTGGCTCCGCTGAAAAACTACGAATACTCTTTCGAAAAGGATTTTTACGGGTCTTACAGATTCATGTTCCTCCATCCAGAAGGGCGAGAATCTCGCCGGAGAACTCCTCGAGAGTGACATTGAATATGTGATCGGCCATATAGTCCAGGCCTGTTGAATCCCTGTTAACTATCGCCAGAATTGCGCCGGAGGACTTGGCTATCACGGGAAACTGCGCCGCTGGATAGACAACCAGCGAAGAACCCATCGCCACGAAAAGCTCCGAATCGATCGCAGCACGCTCGGCCCTGTTAATGGCCTCGATTGGGAGTGTCTCGCCGAAAAAAACGATGTCGGGCTTTATCAGTCCCGAACAGTTACACCAGGGAACTTCGCTCTCCTCAAACAACTTTTCCAGCTCGTCTTTGGAATAACTCCTGTGGCATTTCATGCAAGAGAAAGAAGAGACGCTTCCATGAAGCTCTATAACATCTTTAGCGCCGGCGCGTTGCTGCAGGCCATCTATGTTCTGAGTTATTATCTCTCCTATCATGCCTTCGCGCTGGAGCCTGGAAAGCAGAAAATGAGTGGGATTGGGTTTTCTGTCTGCCATCGTGTGTATTCTCTCTTGCGCGATTTTGTAGTATTCGGCAGGGTTATCCAGAAAGAAATCCAGCTCGAAAACCTCCGGAGAGACTTTGCTGTAAAGCCCATCCGGACTCCTGAAATCGGGGATACCGCTGGCCACAGAGACACCGGCGCCGGTCAGGACGACAGTCTTGTGCGAATTCCTGAGTAGCTTCAGGAAAAAGGCCGCTTCATCCGTCGTATTTCTCACTGGCCGAACCTGACCTTCGGGAAGGGCGTTTTTCCGGTGTTGCTCCATATGAAGATGTTTCCTCCTATTGTGCTGCTCGGTTCCGGCTCTACGCTAACAACCTTAGCACCGACCGGAATTGTCAAAGTCAGCGACGACTCTACACCCGTGAGATCGAACTCCATATCGCCCATGTCCGTATTTACAATGCCTTCCTCAACTGCAGAAAAGCCCGCTATTACGGCGTGCTCGACCACTCTTACCCGGTTGGAACCCAGCACCGTTGCAGTTGACTGGAAGTCTTCCACCGTCATGATCCTCTTGAAACTCTCGGCGAACTTGGTGATGGACTCCTGGAAATCAGCCTGTTGCTGCTCTTTAGGCTTTTCGTACTGCTCGAGAAACTGTGTCATCTGATTAGGTTTGTTGAAGAGGATCTCAGTCTCTATATCCAGTCTAGCGCGACCTTCATAATCGTATGTATAGTTGCTCGAAGAGGAAAGCGTTTCGATATCCAGCCTGTTGTTGAAGGCCATGAACATGTTCACGGCGGTCATACCGACCATGACCACTACGAGGATGATTAGAAGGGTATTGAATTTCATATATTACCTCCCGATACCTGATTTATTATAGTAACCCCTCAAATATGATAACATCATTCTATGCTAAAATACATTGTAAGAACCTTTACCGTACCGGCTTGACCGGACATCGTATAGAGCCAGAGTTTCGGGTTTGGAGGGATTTCAGTGAGGATTCTCAGTGGCATGCGCTCTACCGGCAGACTTCATCTGGGCCATTTTGTAACGCTTGAAAAGTGGAAGGAGCTTCAGGACAGCGGGAACGATTGTTTCTACTTCGTTGCCAACTGGCACGGATTGACTTCTCATATAGACGTCGCGGAAAATTTCAAGGAGTGGACACTGGATATAATCAGGACTTATGTAGCCGTGGGGCTCGACCCAGAGAAGTCCGTTCTCTTCATACAGTCGGCGATAAAGGAGCACGCCGAGCTCTTTGTTTACTTCTCAATGCTCATTCCCGTATCGAGACTCGAGAGGGTTCCCACCTACAAGGATCAAAAAGAGCAGATTTTGGACAGGGATCTTTCGAGCGGGGGCTTCCTCCTCTACCCGGTCTTGCAGGCTGCCGATATACTCATGTATCTCGCCAATGGTGTTCCCGTGGGAGAGGATCAGATTTATCACGTTGAATTGACGAGGGAAGTGGCGCGTAAATTCAACAATCAGTTCGGCGAGGTCTTCCCCGAACCGGAGCCGATCCTGGCGAAGGTTCCCAAACTGCCCGGTACCGACGGTCGAAAGATGTCCAAAAGCTACAACAACTTCATACTCATAGATACCGACGAGAAGGAACTGTGGAAAATGCTGGCCCCCATGATGACCGATCCGGCCAGAAAACGCAGGACCGACCCCGGCGATCCAGAAAAATGTCCGGTCTGGGATTACCATAAAGCCTTCACCACCTCACAGAGCGAGAAGGACTGGGTGGTGAATGGTTGTAAAACCGCCGGAATCGGCTGCCTTGACTGCAAGAAGCTATTGCAGAAGAACCTGGTGACCAGCCTCTCGCCGGTCTGGGAGAAACTGGCCTATCTGAAGGACAACCCACAGGTGGTCGATAGAATAATAGAGGAAGGCAACTCAAGGGCCCGCGCCATTGCGCAGGAAACTATGCGCAAAGTGTTGCAAGCGACGAAGCTGGGGTGGTAGAAGTGGAGCAGCTGCAGCTGGTCTTCAATTTACCGGAATTTGAAGGACCGCTCGACCTGCTACTATATCTAGCCAAAAAACACCGGGTCGATATTCGCTCGATACCGATAACCTTCATAGCCGATGAGTTCATAGCCCACATAAACAAGATGAAATCTCTGGATATGGATATTGCTTCCGACTTCCTGGTGATGGCCTCCACTTTGATGGAGATGAAGTCCAAAGCCCTGCTCCCCAGGTTGAGCGACAAGGAGGCGGAGGTCTTCGAGAATCAGCAGAAGGAACTCTTCAGGAGAGTCGAAGAGTACCAGACCGTGAAGGAACTTTCCAAACGTTTCAGAATAAAGCTTTACGATTCCTACAGCTACGAGAGAGCCATGGCGAAGCCCGCCGTTGAAGCCGATAGGGGCGACGAGCTGCCCGACAAACTCATGATCGCTTTCAAATCGATACTGAAAGAAACTGCTTTGAGAGACAGAGTGTACACGATAGTCGCCGAAAGCGTGAGGCTTGAAGACAGGATGCAGCAGATAGAAGGGCTTTACGACAGGATAGAGCTGTACGAATTCCTGAGGGAGCTCGAAAGCAGGTCGGAAATAATAGTTTCCTTTCTCGCCATCCTTGAGCTTCTAAAACTCAACAGATACATACTCGAGAGCCTGGAACCTCTGGTAATCAGGAGGCGTTCACATGAACGATGAACTCTCCAGAAAAGCCGTGATAGAGGCTCTCATATTCTCGGCCAGGAACGGTATAGAGCCCAGGAAGATCGCCTCGATCGTGGGGATGAAGCTAAACCAGGTAACACTCCTTCTGGACGAAATCGAGAGCGATTACGCCACTTCCGAACACGGAGTGATGATAAAATCCATCAACGGCAAGTTGAGGTTCTACACCAAACCCGAGCTGCAAAACTACGTGAGCCAGATATCCACCAGACCGATAGTCAGTATAACCGACACCCAGATGGAGGCCCTCGCGATCGTCGCGATAAAGGGGCCCCTCACTAAGAACGACGTGGAACTAATCAGGGGCCGTTCTACACAGAACCAGCTCCTAGAGTTATCTAAGATGGGGTTGATCGGCAAGAGGAAATCCAAGCTGCCGGGCCGCCCGTATCTTTACAGAATAACGAAGAAATTCTACGATCTCTTCCAGCTGGAAGATCTTTCGGAGATTGTCCAGGGCCTTTCCCTGGGCGGAGGAGAGGAAATTGAGACTGCAGGAGATACTGTCCCGGCTGACGGGTCTGTCCAGGAGAAAATCGACACAGGCGATACTGGACGGGAGAGTCAGGATTGACGGGGAAGTCGAGAGGTACCCCAGACGGGAGCTCGATCCGCAAAGCTCGTCGATCGAATTCGACGGCAAGTCCCTGGAATTCAAAAAACAGGCCACGGTTGTCTATTTGATCAACAAACCGGCCGGATATCTCAGCGCCATGACTGACGATCGCGGCCGGAAGACGCTCTCGGACCTTATAGCCGGGAAGATAGAAGAGCGCGTCTTCCACGTCGGGAGGCTCGACCAGGGAACTTCCGGACTGCTAATTCTGACCAACGACGGAGACCTGGCCCATCTCGTTTCGCATCCCGCCTCGGAGATCGAAAAGACCTACCTTGTCAAAATACGCGGAAAACTCGACGACGCTCAATTGCAGACCGTCAGAGACGGGATAACTCTGGAGGATGGTTTTACCACTTCGCCCGCAAGAATCAGGTTAGTCAGAAGCGACAGAGAGACCACAACTCTGAGGTTGATACTTCACGAAGGTCACAAACGAGAGATAAGGGAGATGTTCAAAGCCCTGGGAAAGAGCGTTGTTAGCCTCGTAAGGGTTTCGATCGGCGGTCTCGACATATCGCTGGTGCCCAGACCCGGAGAGATAAAAAAGCTTGGCAAAAAGGAGATCGAGCTGATCAAAATGGGTTCGAAAAGAAAGAGTCAGGAACGATAGGAGACACGGCAATTTGTCCGTATCGCTTTCACAATCTGCCTACCATTTTCGGGACATCCAGCACGAAAGCTATTCCCTTTCCGTCCTCTTCCAGCTTTCCCGAATCGACAACGGCCTGGAATATACCATCCAGATCACTCTTCTTTGTGAGTATGAGTATGATCTCCTTCGAAGACTCCACGTTTATGTGCAGGAACTTCCTGATTTCGTTGTCGCTCGTGCCCCTTCCGAAGCTCACGGTTGCCCCTCTTGCTCCGGCGGCCCGTGCGGCCTTTACTATCTCCTCGGCCCTTCCTCTTTCGATAATCACGATTATCGCGCAGACATCACTCACAGTATCCCTCCTCAGAAGAACCTCATCACGGTGCCCAGAAAGAGAATCGACATGGCCGCGCCCATGAATGCAAACCCGACCAGCCCGAATCCGTTGAGCAGAGGGTCGCTGCCCTGAATGACCGAAGAAAGGCCTATCGAGATCGCCACGGTTATCGGTATGTTCACCGGTCCGGTCGTGGCGGCCGCGACGTCGAAGGCTATGCCCACCATCTCTTTGCTGGAAAGTATCACAAGCACTGTCATCGCTACCAGAAAAGGAACCATTATCGTCTTGATAGAAGTGCCGCTCACGATCTTGAAAACCCCCAGAGCCATGCCGAGCCCGAAGCCCACCGCCGCGGAGTAGGTGATCGAGGCCGAGGGTATAGTCCCGGTAGAGACTTCCTCGATTTCCAGCGAGGTCGAAGTCAGGGCCGGTTCGACCAGGGTTGCCAGAAAGCCCAGCATAAAGGCTATGACTATTATCAGAAGAACGTTGTCCAGAGCCACGATGCTCCTGCCGAAAGAGCTGCCCAGAGGTATGAGGGAGATAGAGGCTCCTTTGAGAAACAGAAAAAGACCGAATACGCTCAGCACAATACCCAGAAACAGACTCTTAAGGTCTCCGAGTGGCTTTCTGAAGACCACGGCCTGGAAGATTATTAGAAAGCCCGCAAGAGGGATGACAGAGCGAACGATCATCCACAGGTTTTTTATCAGTTCGGCTACTTTCATTGGCGGCAAAACCTCCGATCAAACGACCATGACAGATCGCTTCTCCGTAATATTTTACCATTCTTTGTCGGTCTTCCGTAAAAAGAATCCAACGACAGGCATTCAACGTTACAAATTGAATATTTCGAATGGCTCTTTGCCATTATTGCGGGCTTCGTTAGCATAATGTAAAATCGATTAAAGGGGTGAAAATATGATATACAGGCAACTCAAAAATAGCGGTGTGAAAATAGCCGCGATAGGTCTGGGAACATGGGCGATCGGAGGCAGGGAGAGTCCGGACTCCTCCAGGGACGGGGAGTACGTAGATACCATCGCACGTGCGATAGAGATGGGTTACAATCACATAGACACCGCGGAATATTACGCCGGAGGCCATACCGAGGAGTTGATAGGGGAAGCCATAAACCTCTTCGACAGGCGGGAGCTCTTTCTGGTCTCCAAGGTCTGGCCGACGCACCTGAGAGAGAAAGATCTGCACAAAGCGCTGGATGGTACGCTCAAAAGGTTACGCACCGACTATGTCGATATGTATCTGGTTCACTGGCCCAATCCCGAAGTGCCCCTCAGGGAGACCATGAAGGCGATGGCAGACGAGGTCAGGGCCGGAAGAACCAGGTTCATAGGCGTTTCAAACTTCGATACTAACCTCCTCAAGAAAGCAGTCGCCGTCTCGACGGAACCGGTCGTCAACAACCAGGTTCTTTTCAACATCGAGGATCGTCAGGCGATGTATGAGCTGCTACCATTCTGTCAGAGTGAAGGCATAACCCTCACAGCTTATTCTCCCCTGAAGAGAAATCTTGTGAGCGAATTCACCGGGCAGGCACTTGAGAGATTGGCGGAGAAATACTACGCCTCTCCTCAGCAGATAATGCTGGCCTGGCTTCTAGGAAAGGAAGGAGTAATAGTGATACCGAAAGCGGAAAAAACCGATCATCTGAAATCGAACATCGATTCGAAGAACATCGTTCTGACTCCGGAGGATATGAAAATGCTCGACGGATTAGAGGGAGGTGCGCTCGTTTGAAAGCGCTCTATGAAGAATTCAAAAAGGCTCTGGACGAACAAAACAAAGACAGAGCGGTCGAGATCTGTATCAAAGCCATCGATGAAGAAAAAACGGACATTCCCGGGCTTTATCTTCATATATTGACCCCTGCCCTGAACGAATGGGACTGTGATTACGAGGTTGACAGGCTCTGCATATGGAACGAACATGTGAGAAGTTCCATCGTCAGAACGGTAATGGAGTGTTGCTACCCCTATATCGCGCGCAAGAGAAGGGAAAGGTCCAGTGATGGGAGAAGTCCTAAAGTTGCCGTCGTCTGTCCGGTGGAGGAGTACCACGAAATTGGAGCGAGAATGGTCGCCGATATCTTCGCGTTGGCCGGTTACGACGTCACGTTCGCCGGCGCGAACACACCGCAGGATTCCTTTCTCGAGGCCATGAAGGTTTTAAGGCCGCTGTACGTGGCTGTTAGCATATCCAACTACTACAACCTGATAAGCGGCCGGCGTGTCATTTCGCAAATCAAGCAGTGGACGCCCCAATCCAGGATAATTGTGGGGGGGAATGCCTTCAAGAACAACCCCGAATACTGGAAAGAGATCGGCGCCGACATTTATCTCACCGATCCGGTCGAGATTCTGAAGATGGGGGAGCGTGATCTCAAATGAAACTGGCCCTGTCGATAGCCTTCAGGTTTATTTCCTCCAGCAAGGCGCAGACCTTGCTTATAATACTCGGAATCGCCATAGGGGTCTCGGTCCAGGTCTTCATAGGGTCGCTGATCCAGGGTCTCCAGAAGGATCTGGTAAATACAACCATAGGTAACTCGTCGCAGGTTACCATAACGTCGAATACTTCGGACAGGAAGATAGATAACTGGCAAAAGATACTGGAAGAGGTGGAGTCTATACAGCTGCCAACACCCCTGACGGCGCTCTCAGCCAGCGCAGACGTTCCGGTCTTTATAAGCAGTGGCGATCGTACGATTTCCGTCCTCCTCAGAGGGCTTCAGTTTCCGCAGGCAAATTCGATATACGGTATCGATGCAAAAATTATCGAAGGGGAGCTCCCTAAGACGGCCGGCGAGGTTCTGGTCGGTAAAGATCTGAAAGATGAGCTCGGTCTTCAAAAGGGCGGTCAGATAACCATAATAACCCCCGACAGGTCCATCGAAACTCTAAGGATAGCGGGAGTCTTCGATCTGAAAGTGGCGAGTCTGAACAAGTCGTGGCTGATTTCGTCAATCTCGACATCCCAGGGTGTCGGCAAGCTTGGCGATTCCGTAACTTCGATCGAGATGCAGGTTGAGGAAGTTTTCAAGGCCGACGAAGACGCCACTGCTATAGCATCGGCACTGGCTGACGCGAAACTGGACGTCACCAACTGGAAGGCGCAGAACGCGGATCTACTGACCGGCCTCAACGGGCAGAGCATATCGAGCATAATGATACAGGTCTTTGTGATAATCGCCGTTTCGCTTGGAATAGCGAGCGTTCTCGCGATAACCGTTGTCCAGAAATCCAGACAGATAGGTATTCTGAAGGCTATGGGTTTGAAGGATTCAGTTTCCAGCCAGGTCTTCCTCTTCCAGGGATTGTCTCTCGGGATAATCGGCGCGGTCGTCGGTATAGCCTTTGGCTTCCTGCTTATACTGATGTTCAGCACCTTCGCGGTCGGTCCCGACGGCGAGCCGGTCGTCGGTATCTACGTGAACTACGGATTTATCATGTTATCGGCCTTCATAGCCATCGGCGCCTCAACCATAGCCGCGCTCATCCCGGCCAGAAGATCGTCGAAACTCAGCCCCGTCGAGGTGATAAGGAATGGCTAATATAATCGAATTGAAAGAAGTTAGAAAGGTGTACGGAACTGTAATCAAGACCGAAGTTCTTCACGGGATCAACCTGAGTTTCGAAGAAGGCTCCTTCAATTCTATCATCGGCCAGTCCGGCAGCGGGAAATCCACCCTCATGAACATCATGGGTACTCTCGATCTTCCAACCAGCGGCGAGATAACCATAAACGGTAAAAGGACCGACACCATGAGCAAGAACGATCTGGCGGCCGTCAGGAACGAGACGATAGGGTTCATATTCCAGTTTCACTACCTGCTACCGGAGTTCACTGCCTTCGAAAACATATTGATGCCATACAAAATAAAGTCGCTCCGATCTTCGAGAGAAGTAATCGAAAGGGCTAAAGAACTCATGGAAGTAGTCGAAATAAGCAAGGTGAAAGATAACCTCGCCCCCAACATGTCGGGCGGTCAGCAGCAGAGAACGGCCATTGCGAGGGCGTTGATCAACAATCCAAAAGTGATACTTGCCGACGAGCCCACGGGAAACCTGGATTCCGATACGTCGGCCAAGGTGTTCAGACTGATGCGCGATCTGAACGCTAAATACGGAACGACTTTCATAGTGATCACGCACGATAGAAGGATCGCCGAAGAGACCGACAGGGTAGTTGAAATAAGAGACGGCAATATATTCAACGATGTGAGAAGATAGTCGAGAACCGTTTGCCGGAGGCCGGGCGGTTGTTTCACCGATTCAGGAGTTCTCTGACGGGACGGGACCTTGAAGGTGTTGGGTACCGCCATTCAGCATTTTGATGAACTCCTCGACGATCTGTGGATCGAACTGGGTTCCTGCACATCTCTCGATTTCTTTGAGAGCCTCCGAATGGCTCCTTGCCTTGCTGTAAGGTCTATCGTTGGTCATGGCGTCGTAGGCGTCCAGAATCGAAAGAATCCTGCATTCGATGGGGATCTCAGTTTTTTCTAGACCGAGCGGATACCCTTTCCCATCCCATCTTTCGTGGTGTCTGAGTATGAGATCTGCGACTGTCGAGAGGTCCTGGGAGGATATGGCTATCCTGTAACCCTTTTCGGGATGGAGCTTCATCACTTCCCATTCCTCTTGCGTCAGTTTTCCCGGTTTGAAAAGTATTCTGTCGGGGATGCCAACCTTTCCAAGATCGTGCACCTGGGCAAACAGCGAGAGATCCACCAGCTGGCTGGAGTTGATCCCCATCCTTCTACCCAGTTTGAGAGCCAGTTCCTGCAACCTGCTAGCATGACCACCGGATATATGATCCTTCTCCGCCAGAGTTAGCAGCAAAGTATTCACCATCTGGCTTCTCACACTGTTGCTCCTGCTCAGTTTGTCGCGATACATAAGATCGTCGGCCAATTTCAGGCAATCCAGCAGAGAGCTCTCACCGTTATCGCTCGTGGCGACGCCCATCGAGAAGCTGAGAAACGGTCCGCTCCGGCTTTCGTTGTGCCTGGCAACGGCCTTTCTTATCCTTTCTAAAACTCTTTCGGCCGTTGGCCGGTCGGTAGATACCAGAATGGCGGCGAACTCGTCCCCTCCAAACCGCGAAACGACGTCGGAACTCCTCATGTTGGCTTTCAGAATTTCGGCGAAAGACCTCAACAAATCGTCGCCCGCGGAGTGGCCCATCGTGTCGTTTATCAACTTGAGCCCATCTATATCGGCCGAGACTATCGAGATCGGGTAGAGTCTCGAATAGTTGAGCCTCTGAATCTCCTCCTCGAAATAGACCCTGTTGTAAAGACCGGTTAGCCTGTCGTGAAGGGACATGAAAGCCATCTCTTGTTCGGTCTCTATTCTCTTTATCGCTTCGTTTGCGTGCGATATAAGCAACTCGGCCAGCTTGACATCTTCGTCGGCGAACGCATTTTTCTCCATGGACATGGCCTGAAAAACGCCAATGTTTCCCACCGGAACGCTCAATCCCCCGTGGTACTTATTGTTGGTCTTGTAGGCATGTTCCGATTCCTGTATATCGCCAAGAACAAAGCTCTTTTTCTCTCTGTAAGTCTTTCCAACTATCCCCACGTTCAGCGGCATGGTCGTTGGGTCTTCGGGACTGAGGTTGGACGAGATCTTGATGGAGAAGTGATCGTTCTCGGCGATCGAAACGAAGCAAATATCGAAATCTAGGATGCTTCTGGCTGCCTGAATTATAAGTTCGAAGACCTCCCTCTTTTCTCTGCATCTCTCCATGGCCAGAGCCGTTTCGTGGAGCCTTTCGATCCTCCGCTTTTCTCTTTCCAGTCTGCTCTGTGCACTTCGCCGTTCAGATATGTCTCTGGCGAAGCTGAATTCGTACTCCTGGCCTTCGTAAATCAGATGATTTCTGTTCACTTCTACGGGAAAGACAGTGCCGTCTTTCCGTCTATGGTAAGTCTCTATCATATCCTGACCGCTCTTTTTGACCTGTTCCCAGTTCATGTTCCTGTGCTTTGCCTCTTCGGTCGGATCGACATCGCAGACTTTCATGTTTACGAGTTCCTCGTAGTCATATCCCAGGGCCTTGCACGCTGCTATATTAACGTAGAGTATATCGCCCTCTTTGGAGATCCAGAAGGCTTCTTCGTTGACGTTGTCCAGAGCGAACTGAATCAATCTGAGCCTACTTTCGGCAGCTTCTTTGTCGGTCACATCTTCGGCAGTGCAGACTATAGAGTCCACTTCTCCGCTCTCGCTGATTCCGGGAATCTTGGTGATGGCTATGGTTCTCTTCTCACCGGCGTGGTTCGTTGAGCTCTGCTTGAAGGAGACAGGGGTCTTGCTTCTCATAACTTCTTCGTTGCTCTCGATGCAACTTTCGACTTCACTTGCCGGCAGGATCTCTTCGATAACATGGTTCTCTATCTCTTCAGATCGCTTGCCGAAAAAGTGTGCAAACTGACGATTCACCATTCCGAAGGTCCTGCTGTCCTTCAGACACCATATCATCGACGGTATGCTGTTGAGAAGGAAGGTCTGTTCTCTGTTCTTTGCAACCGCGACACTTCTTTCTGTCTTTGCCTGGATAAAAATCATAAATAGATAGCTGATTACAAACGCAAAGACAAGAGAAAAAGCATTTCCTAAATTCAGACCTCTCGCGACCTTTATTCCGAGACTTCCGTATATCTTCGTATCGGCCTCATCTGACAGGGCGTACTTCTCATCGGTTAGAAGATCGACGATACCGGACAGTTTTATTCCGATGAGTGCGTATGAGCCGTCCAGGTTTTGTGCTCCGTGGCTATCGCTAATCGCAGTCGCAGCCATTACGGAACCCTTGTCGTAGAAGATCATGTAAGGCCTCTCACCCTGCACAACCACGCTGTCGGTGTAAGCTATTGTCTCACCCAGTTCGATGAAAGTCGTTCCGTTCTTTACAACCCTAACTCCTGACAGGGAATCGTTGCCTTCCACGAGGTTTCCGAGGTGATAATTGGCCGATTCGATGTCTCCGTCTTTGATTGATTTCAACATGCAATCGCGGTGAAAGTAACCGACAAGAACGGTCTTAATGGTTTCCTCGACGAAGAGCTTGGTAGAGCTGGCGAGCTGTTTCTCCGTTTTGATCGCCCTGTTCTCCACCATCATCAGTATTACAACCAGCATGAATAGGGTGCTGCCAACGGCTATCAAAAACGGCGTTAGTCTCGACCTCAAGATAATCCCCTCATTAAGAAGCCGTGTGAACCTATACAGATTTTAACACTTGATATATTTTTGCCGGAGATTTGGAAGAAATCAAATTTATTACTACCGGGAAACGGTTCATCTCATCGCTGGCAACTCAGGGTTTCCTTGCCCATATCGCTTCGAGATCATCAGTTGCTTACGGCGACCAGACAGCTTTCTAGGAGAGGTTGTGGGTGAGAGTGAAAAACACGAGAAAGAGCGTCGAGAGTTCGCTTCGCTCACGAGAAGGCGTCTCGCCCTCTTTCTCTCTCTCTTCTCTCTCTCTTCTCTCCTCATCTCGTGGTCCTTAACCAAAGAAGTACGAGTCAATTTCACCTTTTCTGTCTTTCGAACGTGTTATCATTCTGGATAAGGATGTGCAGAAAGAGGTGTTTCAATTGATAACGGTTGTTCTTGCCGCCGGACAGGGAAAACGCCTGAAATCCTCCGTGCCGAAACCGCTAGTGAAGATCAAGGGCAAAACTATGATCGAACACGTTATTGAGAAGGCTTTCTATGCCACGGAAAACCGCAAGGCAGTAGTAGTTATTAACCCCGATTTCGAAGGAGATTTCCTTTCCTGGCTGAAAGTTCCCGTTACTTTCGCTTACCAGAGCATTCCGAAGGGAACGGCCGATGCGCTTGCCCGGACTCTGAAATTGATAGAGGATAGTGAGGACATCCTGGTTATGTATGCCGACCTGGTGCTTATCTCGAGAGATTCTTTGAAATCCTTGGTCTCGCTGCACACTGAGAGAAACTGCGATATCACTTTCCTTTCCGGAATTGCGGAGAAGAAATACCCCTATGCTCTGGTCGAAAGAGACGGGAGTGGCAGAGTGATAGCTTTCCAGGAGAAGAAGGTTCCCGATTTCGATCCGCCCTGGGAGTTCTACATCGGTCCGATAGTTCTGAAGAAGTCCGTGGTGGAGGCGTATATAGAAAAGTTATCTCCGAACGAAAGTACAGGAGAAATTTACATAGCCGACATAGTATCGCTGGCAATCGCTGACAACAAGAATATATGCGGCTTTGTGACAAAAGACGAAAAGGAGTTTCTCGGAGTGAATACCCCGGAGGACTTAAAAGCCGTCGAAGAAACAATTGAACAATGAACCTTTTTTTGGGGGGTCAAGTCTCATAATCAGAGACCAGAGAAACCACAGGCACAACCCCTTTGAAATGCAAAGCGATTGTCAGCAGCACGATTACCCCTGAGTTACGAAGACCGGGAGTCTCTCCCGGTCTTATCTTTTTCTATTCGATTTTATTTGGCTGTTCGAACTCAGAGGCCGAACCTTATCTCGTTCCAGAGGTCGTTGTACAGCCTCAAATCCCTTCCAAGGTCCTTGATCAGCTCGGTGTTTTCCATTTCCTGGGCAGTGTAAACCGGTTCCTCTTCCATCAGTTCTCTGGCCGGTACGTTTGGAGAGGGGAGAAGGAGATAATCGGAGATCTTCGCCGACACTTCGGGCCTTAGTATATAGTTTATGAACAGGTGCGCGTTGTCTATGTTCCTTGCACCTTTGAGGATTACAAAGCTGTCTATCCACATGGTGCTCCCCTCTTGAGGGATGAAAAAGTCGATATTTTCGAGCTCCTCTTCGGTAGCCTCATAGAATATGTTCTCGCCGTATCCTTGAACCACCCAGAACTCTCCGGAAATAACCCCTTTGGCGAAGAGTTCGTTGTCGAATTTGGCTATGTTCTTCTTCCATTCCAGAATGAGATTCTTCGCTTCTCTGAGCTGAGTCTCGTCGGTCGTATTAACGGAATACCCAAGGTATTTCAACGCGGCACCGAAGACCTCTCTCATATCGTCCAGAAGAGTCATCTTGCCCCTCAATTGAGGTATCTGGAAGATCTCCCATGATTTCGGGTAGTCCTTGAGGTAGAGGGTGTTGACGGCTATTCCGGTCGTGCCGACCATGTAAGGTATGCTGTACTCGTTGTTCGGATCGTAGTACATCTGCGCGATTATGTCGGGATCGATGTTGACCAGGTTGTCGATTTTCGATATATCGATCTTCAACAGCATATTCTCTTTGATCATGATACTTGTGTAGTCGGCCGAGGGCATCGCCAGGTCGTAACCCCTCGCCCCGGCTTTGAGTTTGGCGAACATCGTTTCGTTGGAATCGTAAGTGTCGTATGTCACTCTTACATCGTATTCCTTCGAGAAATTCTCTATTACCTCTTCGGGAATGTAATCCGACCAGCCGTAAAGGATCAGATTGCCCTTACCCAGAGAAAGTACGGCCAGTAAAACCAGGAAAAGAAAGATCGCAGCTCTTTTCATCTACGTTCCCACCTCCTAAAAGATTAGTTTTCTGAACTTGCTCCCGAAAAAGGAGACGAAAAGCGTTCCTATCAGGAGCAGGGTCGAAAGAGCGTTTATCACCGGAGAGACTCCGAATTTAATCATCGAAAATATCCTCAACGGCAGCGTGGTCGAACCGGGGCCGGCCACGAAAAAGGTTATGACAAAATCATCTATGGAGAGCGTCAGCGATAGAAGGAAACCGGCCATGATTCCAGGCATAATTATCGGTGCAACCACTTTTGTAAAGACCTGGCGGCTGCGAGCTCCCAGATCCCTCGCAGCCTCGACCACAGAGTAGTCGAAGTCTTCGAGTCTCGTCATTACCGTCACGGTGACATACGATACACAGAACGTCACATGGGCCAGAAATATTGTGAACAGACCTAGAGGTAACCCCACTGCCACAAAGAAAACCAGCATGGATACACCCATCAAGATATCGGGAATTATCAGGGGTGTATAAACGAGAATTCCGAGATAGCTCTTGAGACGCGACTGGTACCAGTAGAGCGCCAATGCTGCGAAGGTGCCGATCGCTGTAGCCGCGACCGAGGAGGTGACGGCGATTATGATCGTGTTTAAGAATGCCGCCCAAATATCCGATTGCCGGAAGAGTTCCGCGTACCACTTCAGGGTGAAGCCCGTCCAGGCTACGCCCTGTCTCGCACTGTTGAAGGAAAGAATGACCAGGGCGAGGATCGGGAGATAGAGGAAAGCGAAAACTGTCGTTGTGATCGTCATAGAAAATCTTCGCTTGCCTATGACCTTTTTGGTTTCCATCAGTCTTCCTCCTCTTTCATATAGGTTTCGCCCACCTGGACCCTTCTCTTGCTCTGTACTTTGTTGATTCTGAGATAAACCAGTAGTCCGAGCGTCGAGATAAGAAGAAAGATCATCGATATCGCCGATGACGACGGCCAGTTGCGGGCAACCGTCAACTGCCTGGCGATTAGATTTCCAAGCATCGCCCCGTCGGCGCCTCCCACCAGATCGGGGATGGCGTACGAACCGAGAGCCGGTATGAAAACCAGTATGACTCCGGCTCCTATTCCACCTCTAATCGAAGGTATGAGGACTTTCCAGATGGCCTGGGTTCTTTTAGCTCCCAGGTCCATGGCCGCTTCTATGAGTCTGAAATCGAATTTCTCTATCGCGCTGTAAAGCGGAAGTATCATGTACGGAAGGTACATGTACACGATCACCAGTATCACGGCCCCGGGTGTATACATAAGATTCAAGGGCTCTTTCAGGCCAAGTAGCTGTAAAAAGGAGTTGATCACGCCATTCCTTCCCAGTATGACCATCCAGCCGAAAATTCTGACCAGAAAATTCGTCCAGAAGGGTATGATGACTAGAGTGAGAAACATATTTCTGTGTTTTGACGTGGCAATGAAATAAGCTGCCGGAAGACCAAGCCCCACGCAGATCAACGTAGCGATCATGGATATCCAGACGGTTCTCCAGAGTATCTGCCAGTAACCGGCGTTGATCAGCATCTTCGAGTAGGCCTCGAGAGTGAACGGAAGTTCCACGCCGCCGTAGATTCCCGATGTCAGAAAGCTGTAAATTATGATTATGATGTACGGGATCAGGAAAAAGACGGTCAGCCAGAGTATCCCGGGCATCGAAACCAGAAAACCCGTGAAATCTCTCTTACTCTTCAACGGGGACACCACCAGGTTCGCGCAGGACGTAACTGTCGTCGGCGAACCACCAGACGTACACGCGGTCCTTCCAGGTAATTATCACCTCGTCCAGCAAATATCTCACGTGTTGCTTGAAGGCCTGTAGATAATGATCGCCCACCGCTACGGTGTACTTGGTCTGACTTCCGAGATATATAGTCTCATCTACGATTCCTTCGAGTATATTTATCTTGACACCTTGCGGGGCGATGGGCTTTTCTTTAGTCACTTTGACTTTTTCCGGACGTAGCGAAACCTGTATCTCTTGACCGATCTTGACTTCCATATCTTTGCAAAACCAGATCTTTCCGAACCGGCCTGTGTCGAGCATGAAGTATTCCTCTTCTACCTTTTCGACGGTTCCGGTGAAGAAATTGGTTTCTCCAATAAAATTGGCGACGAAGGCATTGACCGGACTCTCATAGACTTCGAAGGGCGTTCCGTACTGAATAATTTCGCCTTCGTTCATCACCGCCACGTGATCGGATATCGACATAGCCTCGCTTTGATCGTGAGTTACATAGATGAAGGTTATTCCCACTTCGTCGTGGATCGTGTCGAGCTCGACGAGCATATGCTGTCTCAGTTTGGCGTCCAGCGCCGCCAGCGGTTCGTCCAGAAGAAGCACGGTGGGCTTTCCCACAAGCGCTCTGGCGATCGCCACCCTCTGCTTCTGTCCTCCTGAAAGCTGCGAGGGCATCTTATCGACGTGGCCATTCAGCTTAGTCAAATCGATCATGTTCATGACCTTCCGCCGGATCTCTCCCTCTTTCTCCTTTCTCAACCTGAGACTGAAAGCTATATTTTCGAAGACGCTCAGATGGGGAAAGAGAGCGTAGTTTTGGAAAACCGTGTTCCCTTCCCTTTCATTTGGAGGTGTACCGATAATATTTTTACCGTTCAGAGTTATGTTGCCGGAAGTTGGATCTTCGAAGCCGGCTATCATCCTGAGGATGGTAGTCTTGCCACAACCAGAGGGTCCCAGAAGAGAAAAAAACTCGCCCTGTTCTATTTTCAAAGAAACGTTGTCCACAGCGGTGAATTCATTGTCGAATATCTTTGTGACATTGGTAAGGACAACGGAGTAATCTTTCAATTCCTTCTCACCTCCAATCGAGATCAGTAAGTAGAAGTATACCCCGTGGCGGTCTCCCTATGTGTTAATGTCAAGTTGATTTGGGTAGCAGGAAAACCACTATGCTTGCCGCAATTGAGAGGAGCGTGACCACGGATATCCTCTTCATGACTCTAGTGTATTCAGTTTTGAAGTATTCCACAGTGAGCACGGTGCAAAGATGGACGGGAGAGACCAGGACCCCCACGACCGCGAACGTGTACGCCAGTATAACAGTAGAGAGTGTACCATAACCGTTACCCATACTGAGTATGAGAGGGAGACTCAAGCCGACACCGGCCTGTGTGACGCCAGTCATGAAACCCATGAGAAACGGCAACAGAATCACCAGAGTGATGGGGGGTATCGACCAGGCTATCAATTCATTGCCCATCGCCTGCGGTATCCCTGCAATATCGACCAGATTCTTGTAAAAAAAGACCGTTAAAAGAAGTATAAAGGTCTTGTATTTGAGCGCAGCGACTATAACCTTTTTCTTGTTCTTGTTCAGCAACAGATATATCAGGGCCGTTCCCATAACCGCCAGCCAGCCCGGCTGGTTCAGTATTACCAGAACGATAACCGCGATAATAGGCCAGGCGCTTATCAGGAGCTCTTTGATAGCGTAATTGCTGTACCTGATTCTTATGGGTCTCCTTATCATCAGAAGGTAGCCGCTCACGAGCGCGACAAGGCCCACCGGAAGAAGCCAGATAACCAGCTTGTTTATACTGGTTGCCGATATACCGGCCGCTATGACCAGAGCGGGATAGAGCGGCCAGAAGAATTCCATGGCGTGTCTGAACCAGTAGTTGAAAACCATCGCATCTTCGTCGGTGATAGAGGAATCGCTCCTGGCGAGATCTCTCACCATGGGCGCCGAGAACATCGCGCCTCCGGGCATGGGGAGTAAACCGATGATTGCAGGCATCAACGATATCGAAACCCTGGGTTCTGGAAAGAGTTTTTCGACGGCTCTCACGAACCTGGTCGAATTCCCGCTCTTGTCCATAGTCTCGCCAAGTAGGTAAATAGAAAAGACGGTGATGATTACCTTCCAGAAGTTCCAATCAATTATCTCTGTGGTGAAGGCCTGGAGATAATTACCCGGATGGATCAGGAGTATCAACCCTATGGCGAGAACCGAAAAGAGCAGAGACAGAGAAATGTCTTTGAAAAGCCTCAGCGATACAATAAGAACGACGATGGCAATTACAACCGCGAGAGTGTTCATATCGGCCTCCTAACAAAGCACGGTTAGCTTATCGCACTATTATATAATTAATTGAGGTGATATAGAATCAAAAAAGAGATTTTCGCCAAACGTTATTCCAGAGAGCCTTCGATTGTCGAGAAAGCCCGTTCGGGAAGAAACGAACGTGTCGTCCTTAGGTCAAACTTCCCGTGCGACTTTCGTGAGAACATTCAAATCCCTCTTTATATAAACAGAGAAGGCGAGAAGGGAACCGTTCTCTTTCTTCATGGCAGGGGAGATAGGAATCTCGAGTACCTGCGCTGGTTTCCCGAGAATTTCGGCAGATACGGCCTTTCGGGTGTGATGATGATCCTGCCTTACCATTTCGAGAGAACACCGGCCGGATACAGGTCGGGCCAGTTGTTTCTTGATCCCCGCACCGACGTACTGCGCGACAGATTCGAGAACGCCGTGGTGGATGCCCTGACCTGTCTGGAGTATCTAAGAGCGACCTGTCCTCCCCCGTATTACCTTATGGGTTACAGTTTCGGGGGGTTCATCGCCGTGATAACGGCCGCTATCGACGGAGGCATCTCCGGGCTTTCACTGACGGTTACGGGAGGAAATTTTTATCACATAACCTGGAAGAGCTTCGTTACGGGAGTCATGAGAGTTAAATACGAAGAGGATGGTTCCTGCAACAGAGATAAGTGCCTGGAAATGCACGGAAAACTCTTTCACGACTACGCCGCTTCTCTCGAGGGTCCCGAAGTGGGGCTGGGGAGCGCCCCCATATCTTGCCTTGAATACGATCCTCTCACTTATGCCAGGTTCGTGAGATGCCCCACACTGCTCACCGGTGCACTGTTTGACATCTTCATTCCCAGGAAATCGACCCTTGAACTATCGCGAGCGATACCCGATTGCAAAGTTAAGTGGCTGCCCTCAGGGCACCTGTCTTCCATACTTTTCAAAAGACGGGTACTGCGGGAGGCAGCCACTTTTTTTGTTAATATCAGCCGATCATAACTGCTTTGATTACTCTGTCCTTTTCCTTTTCGGCCCTCTTCATCATCCTCTCTATATCTTCGAGTGTGAAAGTGTCGGTGATCAGGGGCTTCACGTTCACCGCGCCACTCTTGATCATATCTAGACAGGCGGGGAAGTAAAGGGCGGGCACGGCGTGCGAGGCTCTGAGCTGGAGTTTGTTGAAATGGAAGGCGTTGGCGTCGAAAGTTATGAATCGGCCCTCGCCGTAATCGATACCGATGAACCCAACGACACCTCCATAGTTCATGACTCCCAGCACTTCGGGTATAACGTACGGAGGGGCTGTCACAAGTGCCTTGTCCACCCCGCCGCGGGGGAATTTGTACGAACTTATGGGCGTTTTATCCACCTCTATCACGTCGTCCACTCCGAGCTGCCTGGCGACATCGATCCTGATTTTGGAACGAGAGTGGTTGGCTGCGAAGACGTGTCTGGCACCCATGGCCTTCGCGATCTGAGTAGCCATCAGGCCGATCGGTCCAAGACCGACGACCAGCACATCGTCGTTCAGTTCGGGCTTAACCGTATAGCTCAAATCCAGAGCGACTCCCATCGGTTCTACGAGAGAGGCCTCCTGGAAAGAAACTCCCTCGAAGGGGACGACATTTTGACTGTCGACTATTATCTTCTCGGCGAAACCCATAGCGAAACCATCGCTCTCGACCCTGCTGAAAACGTTCGGTGTTCTGTCGTGGCAGAGATCTACGCGACCGTTTCTGCAGTCGGCGCACTTACCGCAAAAAGAACCGCTCTCGACCACCACTTTATCGCCAAGCGAAACATTTCCGACGTTGGAACCTATCTTTTCGACCAAGCCGACGATCTCGTGGCCGAAGGGCTGCCAGTCCCTGGCCTCAGTTCGGGCTATATGGAGGTCGGTCCCGCAGATTCCGGAAGCCTTTATCGAAAGCAGAACGTCATTCGGCCCCGGTTCGGGGAGTTCGACTTCTCTTATCTGAAACTGGAAGGGAGCTTTCACATAGGCGGCTTTCATTTGACACCTCACAGATCAATTCCCGAGTTCTTTACCAGCGTCTCGATCCTGCCGTAAAGCCCGTCGTCGATCTCCCATTCAACGGCCCCGAGGTTCTGCTCGAGCTGGGCTATGTTCTGCGCGCCGGCAATGATCGAGGTAACTTCTTTGTGGTAGAGCAGCCAGTTGATGGCGATCTGACTCAGAGGCTTACCGATCTCCCCGGAAATTGCGTTGAGTTCCTTCACTACTGAATAATACTTCTCGAAATCCGGGCCGCTCAATTTGGGGTTGGCCGATCTCACGTCGCTCGAACTGAAGTTTTCCCGCTCCAGATCGAAAGTCCCGGTCAGGAGTCCCTGAAAGAGCGGACTATAAGGTAAAAAGGCCATCCCGTTTTCTTTTACGAATGGAAGGACCTCTTTTTCCACCGCGTATTCGAGAGGTATGTTGTGGTAACTTTTGGGGTTCCTTTCGAGCATGTTGTACAGTCCCTGCATACTGGCGATATCCGAGACTTTCATCGCCCTTTCTGCAAGGGACAGGGAGAAGTTCGACAGGCCTATGTACCTTATCATACCGGCCTTTTTAAGTTCATTGACCGCATCCATCGTCTCTTCTATATCGACCCGGGGATCGGGCCAGTGAAGCTGGTAAAGATCCACGCGGTCAGTTTGGAGTCTCCTCAGGCTGGCCTCTATCTCGCGCCTGATACTTTCCGGCTTCAGGCAGTTACTTATCCTGTTCTGTTGATCCCAGACGAGGCCACACTTGGTCGCGATGAAGATATCGTTCCTCATACCCTTGATGGCCTTTCCAAGAACCTCTTCGGCGTGACCGAATCCGTAAACCGGGGCCACATCGAAGAAGTTTATGCCCTCGCCCACGGCTTTGCGTATCGTCTTGATCGAATCATCGTCGGTTGTTCCATCCCAGAAAGATGGGCCGGAAATACCCCAGCAACCGTAACCGAGGGTCGATAATTTCTCTTCTATCTTTTTCACTTTTCTGTATTTCAATTTCGCTACCTCCTTATTCAAGGTTGGCGTGGTTCTTGAACATTTCTTTCGAATCCATGCCGAGCTTTTCCATGAGTCTCATCACTACTATGTCGGTGAGGATGAGAAGCGACTGCTCAAAAAGATTGCCCATTGGCTGTATCGAAGAGATACCCTCTCTCCCGGGGACCTTCAGCGTCTTTGTCGGTATAATGATGACAAGACCGCTTAGGCGACCCACCGAAGACTCTATGCTGGCGGTGATGGCCGCTATTTCGGCTCCCAGCTCCCGGGCCTTTCTACAGTTAAGAACCACCGAAGGAGTCTCGCCCGAGCCCGTACCCACTATGAGCAGATCACCCTCGCCTATGGAGGGAGTGGAGATCTCCCCCACCACGTGGACCTTCAGACCGAGGTGCATCAATCTCATGGCGAAGGCCTTTATGGCCAATCCCGATCTGCCCATGGCGAAGAGAAAGATCCTTTCGGCCCCGAGTATTTTTAGAGCTAGTGATTCAACTGATTCGTCCGTTACTCCAGAGAGGATCGAGCTAATCTCATCTAGCACCTTTTCTAAGGTTTCTTTGAAATTCATATCGATCCCGCCATTCTCTTTTTCATGGTGGCCGCCGCTTCCACGGGATTTTCGGCCCTCGATATTGACCGTCCGGCTATTACGACATCCGGTCTCAGCGAAAGTAGAACCGGGAGATTATCCAGGGAGATCCCACCTGCAACGGCTATCATGGTGTGTGGAAGGATCCTTCTGAGTGTGCCCATCTTTTCGGCGTAACCGGTCAAATGCGAGTCTTCACCGACATCGCTCAGATCGGCCGAAGTGTGAAGACAGACGTAATCCGGCGAGAACGGAGCCACCTTCGAGGCGAACTCCTCGATCGATTCGATTGCGAGTGTGTCGAGCATTATCTGTCCGCCGAACTCTTCGGCGGCCTTGACGGTCTCCTGGATAGTCTTGACGGGTGCAAAGGCCAGAACTGTAACGATATCCGCGCCGCTTTGGAAAGCCATCGCGGCTTCTAGATATCCACCATCGACGATCTTGGCGTCCGCCAGCACTTTGTGCCCGGGGAAAGCCGCTTTCGTTTCTCTGACCAGTTCCATCCCGTGTGCCAAAAGCGCCGGGGTGCCTACCTCTATGATATCTACGTGAGAAGCGACTTTAATGGCCAGAGTGAAGAAATCGCTCCTTATATGACTGTCGTTTGCCAGCTGTAAAAGCATGACTCAGTAAGTTACCCCGGCGACCAGTATCACGCTCGAGTAAGGGATCTGCTCGCCCGTTCTTATTACTCCCTTGGACTGTGTGTTGGTAAGTTCTTTGAACTTCGTGTGTGGAACGAATTCGATCTCTATACCTTCGGGCAATCTCTTGATGGTCTCTTCTAGAGTCTTGGGACTGACGGTTTTCATCTCTTGCGAGAAGATCACTTTCTCTATTTCCAGTTCCTCCAGAACAGGCTCTAAAACATTGAAGATACCGGGTTTGCCGCCGATTATACTCACATCGATCCGGTATCTGTCCGAAGCTATGGGAAGACCGGAATCGGAGATAACCATGAGATCTGTGTGTCCCATCGAACCTATTAAATTGCAGATTTCCTTATTCAATATTCCATTTTTCTTCATTATTTGTCTCCCTTCATTTTCCGGTTGAAAGATGGATCCGGAATTTGTAGTGCCTCGCTTCGTACCAGCACTGTACAAGCTCGACCGGCTCGTTGTTTATCGTCGAACCCAGCCTTTCGTAATAGAGTATCGGGGCACCGTTCTCCACTTTCAAAAGTTCCGCAATCTTGCCTTCGGCCAGCCTTCCCTCTATTATTGCGTCTCCATCGACGACGGGCGAGCCCTTCGACCTCATGAGTTCGTACAGAGATCCTTCGAAGTTTTCCTCGCCTGTCAATCTGCTCCCGGGGGTGAGATAAGAAATGAAAAGCGCAAGAGGAAAGTAAGATTCATTGCCCCTCAATCTGGTTACCTGAAGCAGCTCCTCGCCCTCGGTAACGCCAAGGCGTTTGGCCAGTTCCGAATCGGCCAGAACCTTTCGAACATCCACAACCTGCGTTATGGGCACATGGTTCTCGAGCCTCATCTGCTCAGTAAAACTTCTTATAGTGGTAAGATGCTCCTGCGAAGCGTTATTGGTAACTATCGTGCCCCTTCCGCGTCTTCTGGCTATCTGACCGCTGCTTTCCAGAGCCTGGAGCGCTCTCCTGATAGTTGCCCTGCTTACATCGAAGACTTTCATCATCGCTTCTTCGGTCGGAAGTTTCCTGCCGACAACGCCCGGCTCCTTCATGTAGTCGGAGATTATCCTGTATATCTGGTAATAAAGCGGAACCGGGCTGGCTCTATCCAGTACTATTCTTCTATCCGAGTTAAACAGCATGATGAAATCCCTTCTTTCTTTCGGTGTCGCTTCAAGAGATGAAGATCCGATATATCAAACTTGAATCACATCTCCGCAAGGTCCTCATAGACTTCGAGAAGAGACATGTATGCTTTATCGAACACTTCAAAGAGCCTCAGATATTTCTCGTGAACTTCCATTCTCGGCGAGATGAACTGCACATCCTTGACGAAAGTGGATGCTTCTTTCAGCGTCATTTCTCCAGTACCGACGGCTCCTATGATCGCTGCACCCATTGAAGTTGCTTCTTCCAAATACTCCGGGATAGTAACTGTTTTACCAAAGATATCGGCGACGATCTGTTTCCAGTTCCGTCCTTTGGCTCCACCGCCTATCAACCTTATTTTATCAAACTTTCCGTCCTTTTCCAGTATATCCAGGATTATCTTCAGGTTGAAAGTAACCCCTTCCATGACGGCCCTCAGCATATCGGGTTTCCTGTGTGTTGAAGAAAGCCCTATGAAGGCTCCCCTGGCGTTTATGTTCCAGCGAGGGCTACGTTCGCCGAGGAGGTATGGCAAAAAGATCAGGTTTCCGGCTCCCGGTTTAGTACCGTCCACCAGATCGTCCATCAAAGTGAAGGCGCTGAGGCCGAGAGACCTTCCCTTCTCTTCTTCGAGCTTGCAGAGAGCGTCCTTGGCCCAGTGGTAAGATGCACCTCCGGCCTGCATTGTGCCGCAGGGACAGTAGTATCCCTCTATCGGGTAGGCGAAATTGAAGGTTCTCGACTTCTCGTCGAAAACCGGTTCTCTTGAGCAAGTGCTTATCCAGCTCGAGGAGCCGAGATAGAGATAGGCCTCGTCGGGACTTACAACACCGGCCCCCAGACAGGCGCAGGCTCCGTCGCCGCCACCCCTTATAACCAGCGTCTTTTCGGAGAGCCCCAGTTCCCTCGCCACGACGGGCAAAACCGTAGATACTACAGAGGTCGAGGGGAAGACTTCGGGAAGCTTCTCAAGGTCAAGTCCCAGCGTGTCTGCAAGTCGTTCCGACCATTTCCAGTTCTTTATATCGAACAGCAGGGTCATCGAAGCGTCCGTCGGATCGGTACCGAACTCGCCGGTGAATCTGGAGATAATGTAGTCCTTGGCCTGGAGAAACTTATGTGCCCTCCTGTACGTTTCCGGTTCGTTGTCTCTGATCCAGGCGATCTTCGGACCGGAATAAGTCGGTGTGATTCGTGAGCCGGTCAATCTGTACACAGTATCGTTGCCCAACTTTTCCAACCTGGCGGCCTGTTCCACACTGCGTTGATCGGCCCAGATTATTGCCCTTCTCAGGGTTTTTCCGTTCCGATCGATGGGAATAGCTCCCATCATCTGGCCGCTGAAGCTGACAGCCTTGATCTCTCGCGGATCGATACCGGCCTTCGATAAAAGCTCCGATGTCGTTATCTTTACTGACTCCCACCACTCCTCGGGATCCTGCTCAACCTGGTTGGGTCCGGGATAAAAAGTCCTGTAAGAGGAAAAAGCGCTTGCCTGAAGCTTTCCGTCTATACTGTACAGCGTCGCCTTGTTACCGGTAGTACCTAAATCGTAGGCGATAACGTAATTCATATGGAAGCACCTCCCTTGATTTCACTCAGGAGTGCTTCTATTTCCTCTTTTTCCGGCATGGAGGGCGAAGTGCCGAACCTGGTAGTCGAAATGGCCGCGCCGACTCTTGCGTAATCTATCGCCCCGGCTATAGATATACCCCTGGACATGTAAGAGGCGAAGATACCGGCAAAGGCGTCGCCGGCGCCCGTGGTGTCGATGGTTGCAACCTTGCATGCCGGGATCAGATCATCACTGACAGAAGGGCAGTAAACACCTTTTCCCCCGAGTGTCAACACCACCGTCTCCACATGCTTCCCCAGTTCCCGGGCGATATCTTTTATCGAATCGAGCCCATCCAGAGGGATGTCGGTCATCAAACTGGCCTCGATTTCGTTGGGCATGATTACATCTACGTATTTTAGAATCGCGTGGTCGAATTCCTTAACCGGCGCAGGGTTTAACAGTACTTTCGCGCCCGAGCCTTTGGCGATCTTTATAGCTTCGTAGGTAGCTTCAAGATTAGCCTCGAACTGTGTTAAAAAGACATCACAGCTTTCGAATATCTCTTTCCGTTCCCTCACATCCTCAACGCTCAGTTCGTTGCAGGCTTCGGGAGCGACTGCGATGGCGTTGTTTCCGTTGTTCCGGTCCACTATGATCAGAGCGACTCCGGTGCCGGATTCGACAGACTCGAGGAGATTATCTCTGGATATATCGAATCTATCGAAGGCTTCCCTGACGAAGGGAGCGAAAAGATCTCTTCCTATTTTCGTCATGAACTGTACCTGGGAACCGGACTTTCTAGCCGCCACGGCCTGATTGAAGCCTTTACCGCCCGGACCCATCTTGAAAGGGCCGGAGAAGACTGTCTCTCCAACCACCGGAATGTGTGGAGAGAGTGTGGTCAGATCCATTACGTAGCTTCCAAAAACGGTAACTCTGTTCATACAAATCCTCCAGACTATCCAGGATACGGATTATCTTTTCATTATCTGCGCGATCTCCAGAAGTTCTCCGCCGGGGCCTTTGAAAGTGTTGTAACATACCCTCCCGTTGAAGACCGGTATCGGTTCTTCCGATTCGAGCTCAATTCCCTTTTCCTTAAGGTAGGTCATCGCCGTGTCTATGTTGTTGACAAGAAAAGAGAGGTGCTGAAAATGCGACTGATTCTCTGGAGCGAACTGTCTGTCTTTACTGTCTTCGTAACACATCAGCTCGATCTCGCAACCTTCTCCAGCAACGAAAGCCACTTCCAGCTTCTTTTCCGGCAGCTTTTCACGGTTGATCAGACTCAGGCTGAGCAGTCCTGTGTAGAATTCGATTGCCTTGTCTAGATCTGGAACTTCGATGGCAACATGAAAGAATTTGCTTATCTTCATCATCAATCACGCCCTCTTGAAGAGTTTTTTCAGGCCCTCTCCCTTCTTCCTGCTCTTTATGAATTGATCGAAGAAGACGGCCAGAATGATTATCGCACCTATTATGATCTGCATTATGAACGGATCGACACCGAGCAGGTTTCCGCCGTTCCTTATAGTCTGGATGATGAGTGCGCCGAGAGCCGTTCCGAGTATCGTGCCGACGCCCCCGCTAAGGCTGGCTCCACCGATAACGACCGAGGCTATGGCGTCGAGCTCGTAGCCCTGTCCTCCCGTTGGCACCCCGGCGGCCATTCTAGTCCCGAGCATCAATCCCGCGACGCCGCTGAAAAGGGCGGCTACAATGTAAAATGCGTACATGTTGAATCTGATATTGATACCGGAAAGTCTCGCAGCCTCCTCGTTGCTGCCGATCGCGTAAAGGTTGCGGCCAAACTTGGTGTATTTTAGGACGAATATCATGACTAAAGCCAGTATTATCCAGGTCCAGGCGAGAGCTGGGATACCCAGGAATTCATCTACTGCGAACTGTCTGTATTCTGTCGGGACTCCCGTAACCATCCTGCCGCTGGAGACGTACATTACGATACCCCTGACCAGCGTCATCATTCCCAGTGTCGCAATGAAAGCCGGGACTTTACCATCATGAATGGCAACCGCATTGATCAGACCCACCAGCGCGCCCACGGCAAGGGCTATGATTATTCCCCAGAAAGAGGAAAGTTTGAAGTCTCCTCTGGTAGAGGTCATGATGGCGTAAATCATTCCCGACAGGCCAACGATAGAGCCCACCGACAGATCTATGCCGCCGGTTATGATGATCAAAGTCATTCCAATGGCCACAACTCCGTTTATAGAGGACTGCCTTATCAAGTTGGTGATATTGGCCCACGAGGAGAAGTTTCCCTTTGTTGCGATGGCCAGAAAGACCCACATCACAACGAGAATAATCAACAGGTTTCTTTCCGCAAATGCTTTTCTTTCCCTCTTCCCAGCCATTTCAAACTGCCTCCTTTATCTTTTCCTTCGAAACTAGATTCTTCATCGCGAGCGTTAAGAGATACTCTTCCGAAAAGTCCTTCTTCTGAACCTCGGCGGCCATCTTTCCGTTGGAGATAACATATATCCTGTCGGATACTCCCATGAGCTCGGGAAGGTACGAGGAAATCAGAATTATCCCTTTGCCGCTGTTCAATATATCTCCAAAGAGGCGGTAGATTTCCGACTTGGTTCCCACGTCAATACCGACAGTCGGCTCGTCGAATATCAGTACGTCGGGATTTTTGCAGAGCCATCTGGCGATGATAACTTTCTGCTGGTTCCCACCGCTCAGCTGGGAGATGGGCTGATAGATACTGCCGATCTTTATCGAAAGCTTTTCGACATAATCTCTGGTCTGGGCATGCGCTTTGCCGTAATTTATTATACCGGCACGCATGGCTTTGTCGAAGTTTATGATATTCAGATTGAAGTCGATATCCTGTTGAAGGAATATACCCTGCTTCCTCCGGTCCTCGGGCAGATAGCCTATTCCGTTGTCTAAGGCGTCTTTCGGTTTCTTGATTGCGGCCTCGCTACCTTTGACCACTATCTTGCCCTCAACGAAATGGTCGACTCCAAAAATCGCCCTGGCGATTTCGGTTCTTCCAGCCCCGACCAGCCCGAACAGTCCGACCACCTCTCCGGATTTTACGCTGAAAGAGATATTCTCGAACCTGTTTCCCGAGAGGTTTTCAACTCTCAACAACTCCTGCCCGGTTTCGGTAGCCGTTTTATGGTACATTTCCTCTATAGATCTTCCGACCATTAGAGGAATCAGTCTGTCCACGTTTCCAAGTTCTTCGGTTGTGTAAGTACCGACCGTCGCTCCATCCTTGAGTACGGAGACGGTTTCACAGACTTCGAAAACCTCTTCCAGGTTGTGCGAGATGTATATGATAGCTGTTCCACGCTTCTTCAGATCCTCGATTATTTTGAAGAGTATCTTCGTCTCGCTCCTGGTGAGAACGGCCGTAGGTTCGTCGAAAATGACCAGTTTCGGTTTCTGCCAGAGAGCCTTGCAGATGGCTACCATCTCGCTCTCTGCGATACTGAGTTCCTTTATGTTTTTGTGGACATTGATTTCCAGACCAATTTCATCTAGAAACTCCTCGGACTCTCTGTACATCTTCTTCCAGTTAATGAAAGGACCTATTCTAGGCTGGTGGCCGAGAAAGAAGTTCTCTGCGACTGTGAGGTCGGGTGTAACCATGACATCCTGATAAACCGCGTAGATCCCGAGGCCTTTGGAAATGAGCGGAGAGTTTCTACCGATATCGTTTCCTTCAAAAAGCATCGATCCGGAGTCTTTGGTGTAAGCGCCCGTAATTATCTTTATAAGAGTTGACTTACCGGCTCCGTTTTCTCCGACAAGACCCCTTACTTCCCCGCTCTTTACCGACATGCTTACGTTATCGAGCGCCTTCACAGCGGGGAACGTCTTGTAGATGTTCTCAAGCTCTAAAACGGTTCTTGCTTCTGGCATGTGATCGCTCTCCTTTAGGTTCCGTATTTCTTCCGGTACTCTTTCAGTATAGAAACACTGGCACTCGATCCAAAAACCGTCGCGCCAAGCTCCATGAACTTCTCAACCTGCTCGAGAGTTCTCACTCCACCGGATACCTTTATCTCTTTTTTTCCGGACACAACGGAGTTGATCAATTCTACATCTCGATAGGATGTCGCCCTCGGGCCGAAGCCGGTGCCGGTCTTCACGAAATCTATCGTTGGCACATCTGCCAGCAGTTCACAAACCTTAACTATCTCCTCTTCGGTCAGTCTGCTCGTCTCTATGATAAACTTGCAGATTCTGTTTTCCTTCTTGACAGGTTCAGACAGTACCACGAACTCTCTCTTGAGATAGTCCCAGTTGCAGGACTTGACGGCGGAGACATTGATCACTATATCGAAATCGGTCACCGTCTCGCCAAGAGAAAGATAGTACTTAATCTCTCTCATCTTCATCTCTGTCGGAACCATGCCGAAGGGAAAGCCTCCGGGACCTACGTTTATGCCGACCTCCGTGCCTTTAACTTTCTCGATTACCAGCGAGGGAATCGCGTACCATGGGACAACCACGTTTCTGAAATTATATGAAACAGTCTCATCGACGAAACTCACTATTTCCTCCCAGGTTGACTCGGGTTTCAATAACGTGTTGTCGAATCGTCTGTTGAAAGAAATATCTTTCTTCATACACTACCTCCGGAATTGTGTGACCAAAAATTCTGAAAATGGGCAGCTTGCGCTGCCCATTCAGTCCTTGCTAGAACCGTGAATTTATCAATATTTCTTTCTCGAGAACGGGTCTAGGATCATCATCGAATCTTCGAGAATATCCTTGGTTATTACATAAACTCCGGTGTCGAGATAGGCTGGAAGCGGTTCACCGTTTATCGCCATGAATGCGAACATAACTCCCTTGTATCCCATACCGTGGGGGTCCTGAACGATGAGGGCCTTAAGGGCGCCGCTATCGAGTGCTTCGATTTCCAGAGGATCGGAGTCGTAAGCGACTGCCATTATCTTGTTTTCAAGACCGCGCTGTTCGATGACTCTCGCGACACCGATACCGGTGTGGTTGTTGTCGGCGAAGAAACCTACCAGATCGGAATGGGCTATGAGAAGGTCTTCAGCGGCATTCGCGGAACGAGATATATCGTTGTTGGTGTAAATAGTCGGCAGAACCTGGAGATCTGGTGCGATTTCCTTCAACCTGTTGGTGAAACCGGCGTCTCTATCGGTCAGAACCTGAACACCGGCCATAGCGCTGATGAGTCCTACCTTGCCCTTGAGGGCGGTACCGTTGGCCTTGAGTGCCTCGACCAGTTTGTCAGCCGCGTGTGCGCCGCCAACCGCGTTGTTGGTCGCAAGGAAGGAGTTGTAACCTGTGTCGTAAACGAAATTGTCGATAAGGACGATCTTTATGCCCTGCTTATAGGCGGCATCCAGGATCAGGGACGGAGCTTCGGAACTGGTGGAAGAGATGACTATCGCATCGGGTTTCGTGTTGACTACGTTCTCGAGTATAGAAACCTGAAGATCGATATCGGCTTCCGATGGGGGTCCGTAGACGGTTACTTTCGCGAGTCCCTGGAGGTCGTGTTCGGCGTTCTTACCTCCAACTATCGTGTACTGCCAGAAATCCGAATCGGTTGCCTTGACTATGAAGGCAATGTTGTAAACTGCAAAACCTAAGGTGGCTCCGAGAAGAATCGAGGCCATAGCAAGTAGTACGAGTACTTTACGCATTAGCAAAACCCTCCTTCTAGTGTAGTTCTGTACATACGTATGTACCAATGTACGTACAAACATCTTGATTATATCAGAACGCTGTAGCCGGTACAAATTTAGAAGTTGTATAAAAAGAAAGGAAGAAGAAGATATTTGACAATAAACCCGAATAAACGAACATAATCACTCTTCAATCTTAATAATCAACAAATTTACTTGGGATTTACGAAAGTCTATAAACACTATACGAAAAGAATATCCTTCTACACGGTTTCTGGATATTGTCTGTTGTGAGAAAACAAAAAGCGGAAGTCTCTAGACTTCCGCTTCAAGCTTTGAATGCTGTCTTTCCGTTCAACACGGTCTCTACAACTTTCAGATTTCTGTCGAGCAAGACCAGGTTGGCGAGATATCCTCCCGCGATTCTGCCCCGGTCCTCTATGCCCAACAACCGGAGAGAGTTGTAGGAAGAGACACGTGCGAGATCCTTCAGAGTACAGCCGGTGAAGCTTTTGAAATTCTGTACCGCCTGATTGAACATCAAGACCGTTGCGGCTATCGTTCCATCTTCGAGCGTGGGTCTGCCGTTTTTCAGGATCACTTTCAAGCCGCCCAGTTCATACTCGCCGTCGGGCATTCCGGCCGCGTCTATTGTATCGGTGACTATCATGATCCTTTCCGGACCTTTGATGTCGTAGACCATCTTCACGAACTCGGGGAGGGAGTGTACCCCGTCGATTATCATTTCCACGGAGAAAGGCATCGAAAAGACCGCTCCGATACACCCGAGTTCCCTGTGATGAAGCGTATTCATACCGTTTGGAAAGTGTGTAACTCTCGTACAACCAGCTTCAAAGGCTCGCTTCATATCTTCGTAGGATGCATCGGTGTGGCCCAGAGAGATCGGTATCCCTCGATCGGTTATCAGCTTCGAGGCCTCGATAAAGCCTTCCAACTCGGGAGCCATGGTGATCAATCTTACCGTTTCTATCAGTGTGGACTCAATCTCGCCTAGGTCGATCTTCCTTATCAGGGAAGGGTTCTGGGCACCTTTCCTCTTGACGCTTATGTATGGACCTTCGTAGTGAATACCCCCGACAGATGTTGAGCCGTTGTTTTCGAGGTACTCTCTGACAACTTTTGCGGAGGAGAGTATTGCTCCGGGAGTCGAAGACATGGTTGTCGGCAGGAAGTAAGTGACACCCTGAGAATAGAGAAAGCTCTCCCATTTTTTGAGTCCCCTTAGATCCATAGAAAGCGCATCTACACCGGCCGAGCCGTGTGTGTGAGGATCGGCGAATCCCGGCATCAGTATATATTCGAAATCGACGTTCTTTATACTTCTCTTTACCCCGGAGATCACTCCTCTGGTAGTCTCTACGCTTCCAACGAACTCTCCATCTATCGGATCAACAACCAGGACATTTTCAAAAATCATAGGCTCTCTCCTCCCATCAGCATATCATGGCCAGGTAATCTGACTTCCAGTGGACATCTTTCCCCTTCCCATGAGAACTCTCTCGTCTAGATCGAAGATACCTCTGTAATAAGCCGAATAGACGGCGAACCACTGAAGTGGAACCATCAAGAGGAACGGGGCGAAGAGTGGATCGAAATCTCCGTAATCCTTCGCATCGAACCTCATTATCTCGCTACCGTTGGACTGGGCTATTTTTATAACGCGTTCGCTCATATCTCTAGATTCATCTGTCCCTACGAGGAAGAGAAGCAGCGGCTTGTGACCGTCGAGCATTTCGGCCGGACCGTGTCTGAACTCGGAGGTTTCCATGAAAGATGCGTTCACTCTCATGTTTTCCATGAAGACTGTGAGTCCGAACTTGTAACCGATCGCGTAGGCCGAAGCGCTGGAAAGAACGTAGAAGAGATCGTAATCTCTGTACTTGCTTGCAAGTCTCGCGGCTCTGTTTTCCTCTTCCTTGTAGATCTTTCCGAGAAGACGCGGCATAGTCTGAAGCTGCTCGAACAGTTTCGATACGTCCCTTCCCTGCAATCTCGCTATTTCGAGAGCGAATACGAACGCTCCGGCGAGGGGGAGAATGAACAGGGCGTTCGAGTTGTATACAATTGCCTCATCGGCCTCTCTGGCCAGAATACTATCGGGCTTGCTTGTGAAAGAAATGGTGGTGGCTCCCTTTTCGTTGGCGAACCGCAACGCCGCAGCCGTGTCTTCGGTGTTTCCGGAGAATGAGGCCAGAATAACCAGCGAGTCTTCGCCCAGTCTTGCAGGATTGGTCCAGATGAAGTCGTAGCTTTTGTAATAAGCCGAGGGAAGATCGGTCATTTTGTTGAGTATGTAGTCTCCCGAGTAAAGGTTGCACCAGGAGTTGCCGCTACCGACCCAGTAGATCTGCTTGAAATCTTTTTCCAGAGTCATGGATGCCAATTTTTTGATTCTATCCGTATGTTCCTCTAGAAACTCCGTCAGGTCCTTTTCTAGAGAAGGAGAGGTAAAGAGAACACTCTTCTTTGCTTTTTCCAGGAAATTATCCAAAGTCAATCTGAACACCTCCGTTTATATATGGAAATCTATCCTAGTTTTGAAGTTTGGCACAGGATTCGCGAACTATAAGTTTTGTAGGCAGTCTGGTGATCCCCTTCACGCTTCTCTGGTCTCGAAGAGCCGTCAAAACACTTCTGGCCGCAAGGCTTCCCATCTCTACAGTGTTCTGGGCGACAGCAGTTATCGGAGGTTTGGTAAGTTCGAACCAGACAATGTCGTCGAAACTTATCACGGAGAGATCGCGGGGAATCGAGAGTCCCATATCCTTGGCTGCCAGAAGTAGTCCCGCGGCCATGTAGTTGTTAGAGGCTATTACTGCCGTTAGGTCTTTGTTCTGGCTCAGAAGGGCCACTCCGCTCTTGTACGCTCCATCTACCCTGAAGCCTCCGAGTTTGATCCAGCACTCTCTCTCACGGATGTTGTTTTCCCTTAGTGCCTTCCGATAACCCGAGAGCCTATCGTAGTTTGTACTTATATCGAGATTGTCGGAAAGAAAACCGATATTGCGGTGACCCAGACCGACAAGGTACTCAGTCGCGACCTGACCGCCACCTACGTCTTCACTAACGATCATATCGAGATCCAGTCCGTCTATCACCCTGTCTATGAGAACTACTGGAATCTTCGACTTGACCAACTCATGAAGATGGCCGCTGTTGCTCCTCGAAACCGGGGCCAGTATCAGTCCATCAACCTGTTTCTGGAAAAATTTATCTATCGAAGTCTTTTCGACTTCCAGTTTCTCGTCGGTGCTTGATACGATAAGGCTGTATCCTTCTGGTACGATCACATCGCTTATGGCTCTGGCGATGGTAGAAAAGAAGGGGTTCTGTATATCGCCGACTATCAGGCCGATATTCTTCGTTTCACCCGTTACCATGCTCTTTGCGATGTAATTCGGTTTGTAATTCAACTTTTTGGCTACTTCAAGAACCTTGTCTCTCGCTTTTTTGCTGGAATGTCCGTACCCTCCGAGCACACGTGCCACCGTGGCTCTGGATAGACCGGTCTCTCTTGCAATATCGTCGAGTGTCGCACTCACGGGTATCATCCTCCCTCCTTTCACCGATATACCACATCTCAATTTTGAAGAGCTGTGATACTAGTAATGATATCGGTATCAATGTATCGGAGATATTCTATCTTATTTTCGCATGGTGTGTCAAGTATCAAATATCTACAATAATGCCTGTATAGAAAGAGAATATAGACATTTAAAACAAAAAAGGTTATAATAAATTAGAAAGCCATATTGATACCGCTCTCAATATTTCACGAAAATTGGAACCTTGTGTTGAATGGCTTTCCCTGTATTTCACATTGTGGAGGTAGCCGTGGAGAAGATAACCGGTTTTTCCAAAAGATTCGACAGCACGTTACTCAAAGCCAACGCCACCTACGAGGAAGTTGATAGATTCATCGACGAGAGCGTGGCCTGTGATTTCCGGGCGGTTGTGGTTCCCTGGTATCTAATGGACAGAGTGATCGCGAAGGTTTCGGGAACGACCGTTGCCGCAGCATGTGGATCGGGCTTTCCGCTCGGGTACGATACGACCGATGTAAAGGAATATATGATAAAGAAATCGCTGGAGCTTGGGCCGTCGATGACCGATATAGATATCACGGCCAACATTTCGGCCATCAAATCGGGTGACTGGGGGTATTTCAGGAGGGAGATAGAGCATCTCTCAAGCCTTCTTCGAAATAAAACTTGCAAAGTGATCATAGAAGTCTCCTATCTGACGACGGCCGAGATCGAGAAGGCCTGTTCCATACTGGTCGAAATACCCGGAGTAGATTATGTGAAGACCGGAACGGGATACGGTTCAAGGGCCACAGCGATCGAAGATGTCGAAACTATACACAGAATTGTCAGGGGCTTACTGGGGATAAAGGTTTCCGGAGGTGTCAAAAACCTCTCGCATGTAGAGAATTTCATTCGCGCCGGAGCCGATATTTTCGGTTCCAGCAACGCCATAGGCATCTATAGAGAGTTCTTGGAGAAATATCCCGGCTACAACGATCTGCCTTTATAGATCAAGTCATTCGCAAAGGAGGTGCGTTTTTATGAAGCTTTTTATCGATGATGGCAACACCGAAGCGATCGCAGGGCTTTTCGAACTCGGCATCTTTTCGGGAATCAGTACGAACCCGAGCATCCTCAAAAAGAGCGATAGAAGGCCTTTAGAGGTTGTCAAAGAAATGCTGGATAGATTCGCAGGAGCGCTCTTCGTTCAGTGTGCCTCTTCGGAATACGAAGACACAATAAAAGAGGGCGTCGAGATCTTCAAACTCGCCCCCGAAAGAATTAAGTTGAAAATACCCTTCTCCAGAACAGGTATAAAGGCACTTGGAGAGTTCGGAAAGTTGAAGATCCCGGTGACGATCACGGGAATCTTCTCGGTGCCCCAGGTCTTGATGGCCGCCGAGGCAGGAGCCGATTACGTGGCTCCTTACGCCAGTCGCATGGAGAATTTGGGTATAGATCTTTCTGTTGTCGAGAGTATGCAGAGAGTGATAACCAACGGGGCTTACTCTACCAAATTGATCGCGGCCAGTTTCAAGACATTGACGCAGATTTCAAAGATGGCAGAACTACCGATTTACGGTATCTCTCTTCCTGTTGCCATGTACGGAGAGTTCTTCGCTCACAGCGGCACTCTTAAAGCGATAGACAATTTCGATGCCGACTGGCAATCAATAGAAGATAGAAAATGGGTTTCCATATAACCCGCCGGGAGAATGTATGAAGTATTTACTGGCTCACGATCTTGGTACAACCGGAGACAAAGCGACGCTTTTCAATGAAAAGGGAATACTCGTCTGCTCTTCCTTCGAGGGATACGATACCCATTACCCGGCTCCTGGAATGGTCGAGCAGAACGCCGAAGACTGGTGGAAGGCTTTCTGCAAAAGCACAGCGAATATCGTTAAGAAGGCTTCGATCGACTCCCCGGATGTGGTCGCCCTCAGCATAAGCGGCCAGATGCAGGCCGCGGTTCCCGTAGACAGCTCTGGAAGAGTGTTGAGACGCGCGATGATATGGGCAGATTCTAGAAGCTCCAGACAGGTCCAAAAGCTGCTCGCTTTGATTGATGAAGGAGAGATCTACAGGATAACAGGTTCGAGAGTTTCACCGACTTACCAGGGGTACAAGATCGCCTGGCTCAAGGAGAACGAGCCGGACCTTTACGAAAAGGCTAGCAAGTTTCTCCAGGCCAAGGATTTTATAAACATGCGTCTCACCGGAGAGATGGTCACCGACTACTCTGACGCCGTGATGACGAACCTCTTCGATATAAATAGGCTCGAGTGGTCCAAGCGACTGATCGACCTCAATGGAATAGATCAGTCAAAGCTTCCACAGACACTCCCGTCGGTTCACGATCTGGGAAAGATAAGGCCAGAAATAGCCTCCGAACTCGGGCTCTCGAAGAACTGCAGGGTGATACTCGGCGCCGGCGACGGTTGCACCGCCGCGGTGGGAGCCGGTGCGGTTGGAATCGGCGACACTTATCTCTACCTCGGCTCTTCTTCGTGGATATCCACCATAACGGACAGTCCTCTCATAGATGGGAAAATGCGAGTCTTCACCGGTGCGCACGCCGTGAAGGGTTTCTATTTTCCATCCGGCACGATGCAGGCGGCCGGTACTTCCTACAGCTGGATAAAAGATATAGCATACAGTCTTGAAAGCGATAATCTCAAAGAAAAAGGCGGGGATATCTTCAAGTACCTGGACGGTCTCCTGCGGCAATTCAATCATCACGGCGAGGAGATCATCTACCTCCCTTATCTCCACGGAGAGAGGAGTCCTATATGGGATTCCAGCGCAAGGGGCGTTTTTGTGGGACTCTCAGCTTCCCACAACAGACTGGATCTCGTTCGCTCGGTGATCGAGGGCGTCTCGATGAATCTAAAATGGATACTGGACACCATCGAAGAGTCGATACCGATAGGAAATATCCGTGTCATAGGCGGTGGTGTCAGAAGCGAGAGCTGGAAGAGGATACTCTCTAACATTCTAGGAAAAGTACTGGTAGTTCCACGAAACGTTGAAGAAGCGACATCGATGGGTGCCGCGATAATTGCCGGAGTAGGTTCCGGCCTTTTCGATTTCTCCGCCGCTCGCAATTTCGTAGTAGATGTCGAGCAAATCGAGCCGGCGAGAGACGAGCACGAGCAATATCTGAGACTGTACGATCTCTTCAAAGAGACCTATTTTTCGCTCAGGGAGACCTTTGAGAGGCTTGCAGGAATCAGAAGGGGCTAGCGCTCACTAAACGGGAGTTGTACCACACCAGAGGCCCGGCCCTGTAGATCGTCGAAGTAGTCAGCCGATCCGTGGTTGCCGGGTCTTTCTTTTTCTTCATTTCATGGTTTTGCCGGCTTTTTTCATTAGTCCTTTCTGGTTGTACATCTCGAATTCGGCTTCTTCGATCAAATCGGCGATATTCTGCTCTTTGGAGATCTTCGTGGAAACACCGAAAGAAACGCTCACGGTTACGGGGAAGTCTCTTATGGCAACCAGGTTGCTCTCGATGCGGAAGATGATTTCCCTGGCATGCTGCTCCGAAGTTCTGAAAAGTAAAACTACGAACTCGTCTCCACCCCAGCGCACAACAAGATCTTCCTGTCTGCATGAGCTTTTTATCGTTCCAGCAACGGCCTTGAGATACTCGTCGCCGTAAGAGTGGCCGTAACTATCGTTTATGATCTTCAAACCGTTCACATCGCCGAATATCAGCGATATTGGCAGGTTTCTAGAGGTGTCCATCCGCAAAACCTCTTCGTCGAAAAATGTGCGGTTGTAAAGCCCCGTCAGCGAATCGTGGAAGGCCAGGAAGCTTATCTCTTTCGTTTTGCGTATGATGCCGATCGCACCGACCGCGTGATAGATGAGCAACTCCGCCAGTTCCACATCTTCCCTACTGAAGGCGGCCAGTTCCAGAGAAACTGTCTGGAAGACGCCGAATGAGCCCATGGGGATGCTGAGCAGAGACCTGATCTTACTGCTGGAGGGGAGCGCGTAATCGACTGAGGTGATATCGTCGACGAGTATAGTCTCTCCCGTCTTCAAGGTTCTACCGGCGATTCCTTCGTATTTTGGCACATCCGAGTTGATCTCTATAGTATCGGAGTATCTTTTGGCCACCAGGAAATCACCTTCGACGATGTCGAGACTGTAATAATCGTATTTAAGGATTTCTCTTGCGGCCTTCACCACCAGATCGTAAACCTCTTCTTCATCGCTGCACTTTTCCATCTGAAGCGTAACTTCGTGCAAGGCGCGTATCTTGTTCTGGAGACCGTCGTACTCGGCGATTCTACTGGTCAGTTCTTCGGTTCTCTTATCAACGCGCTTCTTTAGAGCCGAATTCCATATCGACAGCACAAATAGAGCAATTAACACAAGCACGATGAGGACCGAACCCCAGAATACGATATTTTGAACGTTGCTTTCAAACCAGTCGAGCGTGCCGAACCATTTTTTATAGATTTCCCTGTACTCGCCGCTGTCCCTTATGAAGAGAAGCCCCTTGTTGAGTAGGCCGAGGAGCTCCTGGTCGTCTTTCGAAACGGCGAAACAGTAGTCTCTCTCGAAGACGGTGTTTTCGAAAACAACCAGGTTTTTCAGGTTGTTCTGTTTGGCAAGATAAAGCCCCTGATACTTGCCGAAAAATCCGAAATCGCCCTTGCCTGAGGAAAGCATTTTCAATCCGTCGAGCGGCATTTCGACGGTGATGATTTTGCCAGTGATTGAGTTTTCCAGAAGGTAGTCGTGCATAACGCCGTTCTTTTGAACGATTATCTCTTTATCGTGCAGCTCCTCGATCGAGTTTATCGGGGTGTTTTTCCTGTGAAAGATACTCATGTAAAGATAATTGTGGGGGATCGAAAAGGAGTACAGCTTCTCGCGTTCGGCCGTTACCGCCATGCCCAGCAAACCGTCTAGCTGGCCGGACTTCATCTTCTCGACTATGTAGTTCCATTCGCCGAGCTCTATTTCTAAATCCATTCCCAGAACTCTGGCAACCGCTCTCATAATATCGACGTTGAAACCCGTTAAGTCGCCGTTTTCGTCGATATACTCGTATGGAGGGTAATCTCCGTCGCCACCGAAGACGAGTACACTTGCCTTTCACCGTATCCAATAAACAAATCAGCAACAATTGAGGTAATCTAGAATAGGGTCATTAAGCACGAACTTCGAGAAGGCAAGAGTAACAACCGTTAGAAATAGTGCCGTTACTCTGGACAAGAGATC